>Ga0209270_1000299_pt1 | contig 122547 bp, 109 predicted proteins | sample MTBAKSrepl1MetaG_FD_187456 | JGI IMG/M metagenome (GOLD analysis project Ga0209270, IMG submission 187456) | Enrichment culture microbial communities from Arthur Kill intertidal strait, New Jersey, USA, that are MTBE-degrading - MTBE-AKS1... | ecosystem: Environmental > Aquatic > Marine >...
TGGATTCCCTTCAATTGAAATATTTTTCTGCCCTGAGCCTGCCCCTGCTGGCCGCCCTTTTCATTCTGATCGCCGGCTATTCTTCCCTTGAAAGCAGGTCCCGGACCGAAATTCTCCAAGTCGATTCGCGGGCGCATATTGATTCGTTCAGCGAGCTATTCACCAACGCCCTGACCGAGGCGGCGGCCGATTTGGTCATGTTGGCTGAAAACCACCTGATTCCGGCCTTCCTGACCTCTCCCTGGGGACCGGCCCGGGAAGGCCTGACCCGCGACCTTTCGGCCGTGGTCACGGCCAAGCCGGGCATCGACCAGGCCCGCATCATCTCGGTCGAGGGTGGAGAGCTTCTTCGGATTAACCTTAAAGACGGCCGGCCCTATCCGGTGGACCGGAAGGAGCTTCAAGACAAAAGCGAACGATATTACGTCAAGGAGGCCCTTAAGCTCGGCCGGGATCAGATTTATATTTCCCGTTTCGATCTCAATATGGAACACGATCTGATCGAACGGCCCTATAAGCCGATGGTCAGATTCGCGGCCGCCCTTTTTGACGACCAGGATCGAAAGAAGGGACTTCTCGTGTTGAATTATCTCGGGGAGCAACTTCTGGACCTTCTCCGGGTTGTCTCGAAGGCCGCGCCGGGCCGGGTCATGTTCATTAATAAAGAAGGTTACTGGCTGTCCGGAGTTGAACCTGAACGCCTCTGGGGTTTCATGTTCCCGAATAAACAGGACATGACCTTCGGCCGTTTTTTTCCCCAGACCTGGAAAATCATCGCCGCTGAAAAAGAGGGGCAATTCATTTCTGAAGCAGGTCTGTTCACCTTCACCACGATCTCACCACTGGAAATCAAAGCCTTCAGGTACTTGACCTGCGAGGCCCGGTTGTTGGAAAGTCGGCCGGCGTCTTCTTCGCCGGCCGGGCAATTTAAAGTGATCCATCATATCTCCCGGGAGGAACTGGCCGGATTAGTCAGTTTGTCCTTCCATCGCTTGGCCCTACTTTCGGGGATCATGGGCCTGGCCGTGGTCTTGATTGCCTGGTTCACGGCCCAGGCCATGGCCGCCCGGAAGAGGACCCAAGAGGTGCTGGTCAGAAAGAACGCCGAATTCGAGGCTGTCTTTCAGGCCAATCCCGAAGGGGTGATCTTCGAGGACCTCCGGCGGCTCATGGTCATGGTCAACCCGACCGTGACCCAGTTATTCGGTTATCCGCCGGAAGAATTGATCGGCCGAAGCGCCCGGCTGCTTTACCAAGAACCCCTGGATTTCGATGAACAGGGACGTCTTCGCTTCAATCCCGAGGCCGAAGAAATATTCCGCCCTTATGAAATGAAGTATCGGCGCAAAGATGGCGGCTCGTTCCTGGGGGAAACCATCGGCACGCCGGTCAAGGACCGAACCGGCCGGACCGTCGGACTCCTGGTGATCATTCGGGACATCACCGAGCGGAAACGGGCCGAGGAAGAACTGCGGCAGAGCGAGTTGACCTTGAGCAAGGCCCAGGACATCGCCTTACTTGGCAACTGGACCTTGAATATTGCTACCAATGAGGTAAGTTGGTCCAAGGCCCTCTGCCGCCTGCTGGAAGTCAACCCGGAGGACCTGGGCGCCACTTACGAGACCTTTTTATCTTTTGTTCATCCCAACGATCGGGAAATGGTCCGCTTGGTCCTGGCCGAAGCCATTTTCGAGGAAAAACCTTTTGATTTGGAACATCGTCTTCTTCGGGCCGACGGGAGCGAGCTGGTTGTCCACGCCCAGGCCGAAATCATTTTTGACGAGAAAGGCGACCCCACCCGCCTGATCGGCACGATTCAGGACATCACCGAAAGCAAGGAGGCGGAAAGGACGCTGAGGCTCAAGGACATCGCCCTCCAGACTTCCATCAGCGCCATCGCCATGACCGACCTGGAAGGACGGATCACCTACGTGAACCACTCCGCGCTGGAAATGTTCGGCTACGAAGAAGAAAATGAAGTTCTGAGAAGTTTTGCCGCCGGATATTTCAAGGACCCCGAGCTCGGCCCAAAAATCCTTAAACAAATCATGCTGGAGTCCAGTTGGATTGGAGAGTCGGAAGTGCTTCGCAAGGACGGCTCGGAGATTACCGTCCAGGTCGCCGCCAACCTGGTCAAAGACGAAACCGGACGGCCTTATTGCCTCATGGGCTCGATGGTTGATATTTCCGAGCAGAAGAAGGCCGAAGAAATGCTCCGGTTCCAGGCCCATCATGACGCCTTGACCGGCCTTTACAATCGGCGTCATTTGATGGAACGTCTTGAAACCGAGGTCGGCGCGGCCAAACGTCACGGCTTTTCTTTGGCGCTCTGCATGTGCGACCTGGACCATTTCAAGGCGGTCAATGACAATTACGGCCATCGGACCGGGGACTTGGTCCTGGCCCGGTTCGGCCGACTGATCGCCGAGGAGGTTCGGGCCCAGGATACAGCGGGACGATACGGCGGGGAAGAATTTTGCATAATCTTTCCTTACAGTTCGGCCTTGGCGGCCAATATCAGTTTGGAACGAATCCGCATCCGGTGGGAAAAAACGATCTTCGAGGCCGAGGACGGGCGCAAATTTGTGGTAACGGCCTCCTTCGGCCTGGCCCAGCTAGACCCTCCCGATATGAACCCCACTGACCTTTTGGAAAAGGCGGACCAGGCCCTGTATCAGGCCAAGGAATCGGGGCGGAACCGGGTGGTGGGGCCGAGAGATGGAATATCCGGGCCGCCGCCGGATGATAACACCGGGACCAAGCCGGTTTGACGAAGCTTGTATTGATTGTTTAAATTATTTAAGGATTAGGGAGAACTCGCTTGACCCGCGGCAAGGACAATAAGAACATAATGGAACATTTGGTCCTGGTCACGCAAATCGGACTGACCATGGCCGGGTCGATCCTGTTTTGTTTCGCTGTCGGTTTTTACTTGGACCGCTGGCTGGGGACCAAAGGAATTTTTCTAATTATTTTCATTATTCTTGGGGTAGTTGGCGGCGGCTGGACGGTCTTTCGCCAGATCAGCGATTTGGACCGGGATAAAAACAGGAATGACCATCCCGAAAGAACCTTGAGAAAAAAATAACATTTTTTCGGTTGACAAAGGCGGCTTCTTTGACTAATTTGGCACTGCCTTCAGGTCGGAAGGGGCCCGAAGGAAGTTAGCGTGTTTTTATGGAACAATTACAACAATTTAAAAGGGCACTCGTTTTTCAGATCCTCCTGACTGCCGCCGTGGTCTCGGCCGTCGCCCTTCTCCTCGGGTTTCTCCCGGCCGCCAAAGGCTTCGCCCTGGGCAGTTTCTTTTCCCTGGCCAATTTCCTGATCATGACCCGCCAGGCGCCCAAACGCCTGGGGCAAACCGCCCGCCAGGCCGGCTGGTCCAGCCATATGAGCCTGCTGGTGCGCCTGGCCCTCCTGGCCGTGCCCCTCTATTTAGCCCAACGCCAGCCCCAGTTAAGTTTCCTTTGGACGGCCCTGGGCATCTTCAATCTCCAATTTTCCATATTAATTCACGGCCTGATCATGGAGCGCCTGCGGCTCGCCTCCAGGCCGGATCTGCCGAGGCGTTGACATGGAAGAGATATCTTACGTTCCCCAATGGATTCTCAATTTAGGCGGGTTCCAGGTCACCCTTAACGCGGCCACCCTGATCAACACTTGGATGGTCATGGGCCTTTTGATCATTTTCGGTCTTTTGGCCTCCAGGCAGACCAAGTTGATCCCCAACCCCCTCCAAAGCCTGGCCGAGATGATCATCGGCGCCTTCGACGGACTGGTTTACGACGCCCTGGAGCTGCCCAATTACCGACGCTACTTCCCCCTGATCTGCGGCCTGTTCATGTTTCTTTGGCTGAGCAATATTTGGGGGGCTTTTCCCTATTTTTCCGAGCCGACCAAGGACCTGAACACTCCCTTGAGCCTGGGCCTCCTGGGCTTTGTCATCGCCCATTATTCCGGCATCAAGGCCAAAGGATTTAAAAATTACGCCAAAGAGTACTTTCAGCCTATCTTCTTTATGGCTCCTTTAAATATCATCGGCGAGATGGCCAAGGTCGTCTCCATTTCCTTTCGGCTTTATGGGAACATCATGGGCGGGGCCATCATTGTCATCGTGGTCAGCCATCTGATCTACAACCTGGTCCTGCCGCCGTTTCTTATCGCCTTTTTCAGTCTGTTTGTCGGGACCATCCAGGCTTTTGTTTTCACCATGTTGACCTTGGTCTATATCTCGGTGCAAATCAAGTAGACACCAGGGCGGAAGATGATTAATGGCATAGAATTACTGGTTGACGGAGCATCTTATCTGGGGGCGGGCCTGTGCATAGGTTTCGGGGCCATCGGCGCGGCGGTCGGAGAAGGTTACGCGGCCGGACGAGCCAATCAGGCGGCGTCCAGACTCCCGGAAAGATCGGGCGAGATCATTAAAAACATGCTGATCGGCCAGGCCGTGGCCGAATCGGCCGGTATATTCGCCCTGGTCATAGCCATGCTCCTCATGTTCATGAGCTTTCCCGAAGGGGCCATGAGTGCGGTCAGTCTGATCGCGGCCGGGCTGTGCATGGGTTTGGGGGCCATCGGTTCAGGCATTGGTTCCGGTTTTCCCGCCGGAGCGGCCTGCGAAGGCATGGCCCGACAACCTTCGGTCATGGGCCAGCTCACGACCAACATGCTCATAGGTTCGGCCGTCTGCCAAACGCCGGCCATCTTCGCCATGGTGGTCTCCTTCATGCTGATGTTTATTCAATTTGGAGACCGGGCCGTCAATCCGAATGTCGCGGCGATCATGGGGGCCGGATTATCCACCGGTCTGGCGGCCATCGGTTCAGGTCTGGGCGGCGGCATGGCCGCCGGCGGGAGTTGCCAGGCTATCGCCAGGCAGCCCTTGGCCTTTAGCCGGGTGACCACAACCATGCTGGTGGGACAGGCGGTCAGTCAAACCCCGGCCATCTTCGGTCTGTTGATAAGTTTCGTGTTGATGTTTAAAATTTTCCCTCCCTCCGCAGGGATAATCACCGCCACGGCCCTGCTGAGCGCGGGCTTATGCATGGGTCTGGGCGGCATAGGTCCGGGGCTGGGCAACGGCCTGGCCGCCGTGGATGCGGTGATCTGGGTCGGTCGCAATGAAGAGGCGGCCGGAAGTTTGACCCGGACCATGCTGGTCGGACAGGCGGTCAGTCAATCCACGGCCATTTATGCCATGGTCGTATCGCTGGTCTTGATATTCGTAATTTGATAGTACTTTTTCTCAAGGAGGAAAATCATGGAAATCGCTGGTGCTGATCTGGTTCGGGCCGCCGCCCTTTTAGGCGCGGGCGTGGCAATGGGTTTTGGAGCCATTGGACCGGGGGTGGGCGAGGGTTACGCTGCCGGCCAAGCCTGCTCGGCCATCGGCCGCAATCCTAGGGAAGCCGGTCTGTTAACCCGGACCATGCTGGTCGGTCAGGCCGTTTCCGAGTCCACCGGCATCTATTCCCTGGTCGTGGCCTTGTTGCTGATCTTCGTCGTTTAAGCGCCGACTTCAACGGCTGGAGTCTACGGCCCATGATAAGCATCAATGCGACCCTGGTGATCCAGGTTATCAACTTCCTGGTCTTGATCTGGATTCTCAATCGGATTCTCTTTAGACCCATCTTTAAAATCATGGAAGAGCGGGAAAAGACCCTGACCGTCACCAAGACCGAGATGGAGCGTCTGCGAGTCGAGGCGGAGCAAAAGACCAAGACCATCGAGGCCGAACTCCGAAGGACCCGCATGAAAGAGTCTGAAAATAGGGATCAACTTCGCCAACAGGCGGCGAATCAGGCCGACCAGATACTCAACCAGGCCAGGACCCAAGCTGAAGAACACATGACCTCGATGAAAGAGGAAGCGGAAAAGCAGATCAAGCAAGTCCGACAAAGCCTTGACGAATTCAAGAACGCCATCATCGAAATGGTCCTTTTCAAAATCATGGGCAGGAAGGTCTCATGAAGTCTTTACGTGTTATACTGGTCATTCTGGTCATTCTGAGCTTGCTTTTGACTCCGGCTCTGGTTTTGGCCTCGAAACAACATGAAAAAGGAACGGACAAGGAAGGACCAAGCTCGGCCAGAAAGGCTTGGGACACGGCCTGGAGACTGATTAATTTCGCTATTCTGGCCTATCTCATTTTCAGATACGGGCGGCAACCCATCAAGAACTTCCTGGCTCAGCACAGCACTGAGATTGGGGAACGCCTGAACCGAGCCGACGAACTGAAGGCCCAGGCGGAGTCCGACTATCAGCAGGCCGAGGCCCGTATGCTTCATATGGAAGAATTGATTGAAGAAATAAGAAGTTATATAAGAAGCGAGGCCGCGCGGCAGCAAAAACTGATTATTAAAGAGGCGGAACAGGAATCGGCCCACATCCTGTCCGAAGCCAAGGAAAGAGCTCAGGTCAAGATTTTTCAGGCCAAGGAGTCGGTCAAGGCCGAATTGGTGGAAATGGCTTTGAGCGAGGCCGAAAAGATCATCCGGGAACGCATCAACGCCGAAGATCGCCAGCGCATGGTCAAGGACTACCTGGGCCAGTTGGTCCAAGCCGGTTCGGCCGCTTAGCTTTTCTCGGCTTTAAAATTCTTTCCGGCGCGGCCCCCACGGGCCGCGTCCGTTTTTATGCTTAATGGACCAGGTCCAGACCCACCACCCCAGAGCGTCCTCTCCTTCAGCCGTAGGAAATTATTCCGTATTTTGTCGGCCCGATCCTGAACGTTCTTGTTTTCGCTGCTGTCCGCCCCTTCGGCCGGCCGGGTGCGATTACGCCGAGCCCGATCCGGTATTAAGGCGGCTGATCCTTCAAAATACCCAGGCACTAAAAGATAATCTTGAACAATCCTGGCCCATTTCCGGATGGAGCTGCTGGGGCCTCGGTTTTCTGGACCAAACGCGAAAGCTGGTCGGCTGCCTGCTCCATCCGTCGAGACACCAGGGCCGGGACCAGCGGGACCTGACCGGGTACGGCGAAAAATGCCGCCGGGAATTATGCCGGGAAGCTGTAATTTTTTCATCTCTTTCCCCGTCCCATGCCGATCTGGTCCTCAGTCTGACCACGGGTCTGGACTCTTTCGACTATTCCAGCGAAAAAAATAATCCGGCCTTCCGCTTGCTGCTTTGGGGACCAAAAGTGATTAAACACTTGGCGGATATTGAACCAAACGGCCTCAATCGCGAAGATTATCGGGCCAGATGGTCGATCCTGGATCGGTTGCTGGACCCGGCCCGGGACGGGTACCCGATGGAATTGCTGCTGGAGCGTTACAGCTTGGCGGAATTGGCTCAACCGGGCTTTTTATTGCGATATCGGAGCGTCCTGGACCGATTCATCGCCGAGCACCGCCGGATTATGAGGCCGCCCTTGGACAACCGGCCTTTTGTCCACCAGTTGCCGGGGCCGGCTTCCTTGGCCCGGTTCCTGCGCACGGCTCTGGGCTGGGATCGGGCCGCCCCCGGCCGGGTCCGGGCTATCGGTCAAGCCCTGGCCGAAAGGATGAGCTTGGAATTATGATAATAAAAAGAGGCATCGGTAATGCCTCACCTTGACTTCCTCTTGATCGCAGATTATAGTAATATAAACAAATTAGGCAGGATCGACCTTGTTTGAGCATCTATGCCGTCTTAATCCCCAATGCAACCGTGAAATCATGCAAGCGGTGATCTCCCTGGCCGTGGAACTGGCCAGAGAAGGCCGGGAAGGCCAGCGGGTCGGGGCCCTGTTTGTCGTCGGCGATGAAGCAAGACTTCTGGCCAGGTCCAAGTCCTTGATTCTGGACCCGCTTTTCTGCCACGAAAGGAAACTGTTAAGCATCCATGACCCCAACCTCAGAGAAACCCTGAAAGAGCTCGCCCTGCTCGACGGGGCGTTTATCATCTCCCTGGACGGATATGCCGTGGCCGGCTGCCGATATTTGGACGCCGACGCCAGCAATTTAGACCTGCCCATGGGGCTGGGCTCCCGCCACGTGACCGCGGCCGCCGTGACCAGGGCCGAGTCATGTACGGCCGTGGTGGTCTCCGAGAGCGCCGTGGTTCGGGTTTTTTTCGACGGGGAGCTTATCGCCGAAATCGTCCCGGAACTGTGGTTGTTGTCCAGGGAAATGACCCATTTACGCGGCCCGGTTGATGAACGCGAGTATCCCGGGGTGAAGATTTTTTCCAGCCGCAAAGTAACCGCTCCCACCAAGGAATAGGGAATTATGTGTCAAAATTGCCAAACAAATATGGAAATCGGCGGGCAGATCGATTTTCTGCGCCGCTATCTCGAAAAATTGCACGCCCAGGCTGAAATCAACCCTGATAAAGTCCATTTGACCGAAGAATTGTCCAGAACCAGAAGCCTTTTGGCCCGGATTGAGCAAATGGCGGCCGAAAAAGGCTCAGACCGGTGACCGAACTTTCTTCCGCGGCCGAATACCACCGCCGTACCCGATACCGCCGCGGGGAGCTTGGCGGCGGCCTGGATTGGGCCAACCAGCCTTCGGTTTACAAAAAATATCCCCAGACCGAATCGGTTCCTTTTCCGAGAGATTTGGTTTTACCCAAGGCCGACGCCCGTCAGACTTTGACCGGAGAACTGGTTAGAGCGTCCCAGCCGCCCAGCCTGTCTCTTCTGGCCGATCTTCTTTTTTTAGCCTATGGTTTTTCTGCCCGGGTGGAGCATGGGCCGGAGACCTTTCTTTACCGCTCGGCCCCTTCGGCCGGGGCCCTTTATCCCACGGAAATATATCTGACCACCCAGGGAATCGAGGGTTTGGACGACGGTCTCTATCATTACGATATCATGGACTTTGCTCTCGAACGCCTGGCCTCGGGCCGACCGCCCGGCCAAGTCCCGGCTCCGGCCCTGGTCCTGTCCGGCCTGTTTTTCCGGAGCGCCTGGAAGTACCGCGACCGAGCTTTGCGTTACTGCCTGCTGGATGCCGGCCATGTGGCTGAAAACCTGGTCCTGGTCAGCCGGGTATTGGGCTGTTCAGGTGAGTTTTTATCCAATTTCGACGACCAAGTGCTCAACGCCTATCTAGGATTCGACCCGGACCGGGAAGCGGCCCTGGGTTTGTTCCGACTGAAAGCGGGGAATTCATTTTCCGAACATGAAGCAACCGCTCCGCCCAACCGCCCTCGGTCTCAGCCCATAGCGCCGCGGGAACAAGTCTTCGACCTTGTTTCCGAGGCCGTTCGCCTGACTTCCGGACCTTTGACCGAAAATCCCGTTGAAGAATGGCCTCGGCCTCAGGTCGACCTAGTCTCTTTGCCGGCCTCGGACTGGCAGGGGTTCGAAGGCCCGACTTTGGTTCAGGCCTTGCAATCGAGGCGTTCCCGCCGAAACTTCCGGCCTCAAAGGGTTACTCTTCAGGAAACCGCCCGCCTCCTGGACTTGATCGTCAGCCCGGATGCGGGGCGGCTGGTCAATCTTGGTTTGGTCACCAACGAGGTCCAAGGGTTGCCCGACGGTTTTTATGGCCTCCACCCCGAGCCTCGGGCGTTGATCCGGCGAAAGGGCGGCTTCCTCAGTCCGGCCCTGGCCGAAGCCGCCCTGGACCAGGAGTGGGTCGGCCGGGCCAACCTTATCTTGGTCCTGACCTCGCCGCTGGAATACCTGGAAAAAACCATGGGCCCCCGGGCCCTGCGCCTGAGCTATCTGGCGGCGGGTCGTCTGGGCCAGCGGGCCTACCTGGCCGCCGAAACCCTGGGCTGGGGCTGCTGCGGCGTCGGGGCCTTTTTTGACGAAGAGGTCAACCGCTTGCTCCAACTGCCCCCCGGCGAGGAAGTCCTCTACCTGGTGCCCCTGGGCCCGATCAAAAAAAGGACTCACGGCGGCCGCCCCAGACCACGGTAAACTAGGGCGGCGCCCGGCGTGCGGTATATCGGGCGCCCCCGGTTTAAAAGTAGTAACGAATAAGAAATTCGGAACGAAGATCGTCCTGTTTTTCCGCGAATTCAGTCCCCGGCGGACCGATAGGGGCAATTATTTTAAAGGCGAACTCCACGTTGGCGGACGGAAGATAGGTCAGGCCGGGAGAAAGACTGAAGCTGAAATCCTGGAGATTCATGATCACGGCCGCCCAAGGCGTGAAATAAAGTATCCCGCCGGGTTCTTTCTGGGACAACTTAAAATAAAAATAGTCCCGGCCGAAATTTTTTTGGGCGTAATAGGCCCGAGTCCTGTTGACCAAATTGGTCATAACGGAGGGGTCCCGTCCGGCTAGAAATCTCGAATAGACCGCTTCTTGATAGGCGAAAAAGTCCTCGATCTCACCCCGGTCATATCCGGCCCCGTTCCGGTAATATTCAATGATAAAAGTAGTTTCTGATGCGGTAAGATAGCGCACCCCCAGGAGAAAACCGGTCTGGTCTTCCTCGGAAACGCTCATCCGGCCGCTTGAATCCAAAACCACCCGCCGGACCCCCTTTTGCCAGGCCAATTCTCCGTGGAACTCCAGGTTTTCCTTCAGGTTGGTGGAAAAGTCCACCCCGTAGCTGTCCGGCTGGCTCGGGCCGCCGTAGTAGATCAAGTCGATGTCCGTATCGTAGATCAGAAAATACAACTTGACCGCATAATTGACTTCTCCGGATTCGCCCAGGGAAGTGTTCTCCCAGTTAAACACGGGCAGAATGACCGGCGTGACGGCCACCGTGGTCAACCCCCCGCCGGCATAGCTTTTGATGTAGTCAAAACTAAAGGCGGTGAACCCCTCGAGGCTGAGTTCCGGATCATCCGGGTCCTTGGGCCGGTTGATGAAGCCGGCCGGGTTCCAGGCGTAACCCTTGCCCCAGAGGAAGGTCTTTTTACCGATGTCCACCGTCAGACGGGGAGAAGGCGTGATGGAAAAATACCCCTGGTACACTCGATGCGTCCATTCCTCGCCCCAATCGGTTTGGTCGTACTCGTGATGAGCGGACAGAAAAAAACGAAACGACTCCCGCCGGTAACCGCCTTGCCATTCCAACAGGGTCCGCCATTCACTAAGTTGATCCCGTTCGTCTTCGTTGAAAGTCTTGAGCCGGTAAGCCGCCGACTCCTGGTCGAGCTGGTGGAAGATATAGCCAAATTCCAGCTTGCCGCCCAGTTCCCAGGGGTTCTTTTTCGCCTCCGGAATCTCCAGGTCGTATTCACCGGCCCAGCTTAAGGAAGCCGACAGGAAGAATATGGCCGCCGTCAACAGCGCTCGTTTCATGTCCGCTTTATCTGAGGTCCTTGATCCGGGGCAGATAGTTCAAGGTGAATACTTCTTCCTGAAAATCCCGCTTTTTTAGGTTGGCCGAGATCATCACGGATTTATACCCTTTCTGGAGAGGACTTTCCGTTTCCATCACCGCCGGCCGCACCACCCCGTCGCCGATGTCCTTGGGCTCCTTGAAGGTGATGGTCTTGATCAGCAGACCCGTGGCCGCAAAGCAGTCCACCTTGGTCGGAATAATTCCATCTTTTAAAACCCACATTTTGAGGTGGTCATAAGCCACCTGGCCGGTTTTGGCCTTAAGGTCCAGCAGATATTGGCCGCCTTCCTCGGACAGGCCGGCCACGTCATACTCGACGCTGTAGTCCAGGCGCATGATGTCCGAATTATTGAAAACCCCGCCGACCACCGATTGGAGGCTGGTGATCCGAATGGGTTTGCCCACGTTGGGAATGAGCAGCCACATGTTGTCCCCCAGGCGCAGGGTGGCCCGCCCTTCCTCGCTGGCCGGGGACAGGAAATAAGTCACCACTTTGTCCTGGTCCTTTTTGAGGAACCACAGGACGAATTCCTTTTTCGACCCGTTCGGCTCGATGTTGATCAGCTTGCGGTACATCTCCAGGCTGCCGGGCTGGAGGTTCTCATCCACTCGTTCCAGTATTTCCTGTCCGGTCAAAGCGAATGAAGAGGCCCACGGTAACAGGGCCGCCGCGAGGAGCGCGGCCAGGAAAATCAGTTTCTTAAACATGGTCATTCTCCTTAAAAGCCTTATTTTCGGCTTAAACGTGGCGCAAAGCCTCGACCGGTTCCAGGCGGGCCGCCTTGGCCGCCGGCTGAAGGCTGGCCAGGGCTGAAATCAGGACTACAATCAGGCAGATATAAATCAACTGGTCCAGTTCCACCGAGGGCATGAGGGTATAGACCTTGTTGCGGCCGAAGGTCACTTCCACCCCGATCAGGTTCAGGACCCAGAGCAGGCCGGTCCCGGCCAGGGCCCCGATGACCGAACTTATCAAGCCCAGGGTCAAGCCTTCGGCCAAAAAAAGGGAAAGAATCTTGCCGGGCGTGGTGCCGATGGCCGCCAAGGTCCCGATCTCCCGCACCCGCTCGTACACGCTCATGATCATGACGTTGAGCACGCTGACCAGGACCACGGCGATAAGAATGAACTTGACGAAAATAGTCATGATGTCAATTAGTTGGGCGATATTGGCGAAGGGAGACAAGTCGGCCCAGGTGTGCACCTCGAACATGGACTGCCCCTCTTTGTTTTTCAATGAAGCCACCGCCGCGGCCAGGCGGGTGAACGCCTCGTCCAGCCGGTCGAAATCTTTGAGCCGGACCGCCACTTCGCTGACTTCCGCACCCGAAAGACGTAACAAAACGCTGGCATCCTGAATATGGATATAGCCGTCCCGGCCGCCCGGTCCGGTCACGCCCTCGAGAATCCCGGCCACCTTCAAGGTGATGCCGTTGACCGAACCGTCCAGGTTCGTGGCCACCAGAACCACCGTGTCGTCGGGCTTCAATTCAAGACCCTTGGCCAGAAGCTCGGGCACCAGTATTTCCCCGGGCTCGATCAACGGACCGGTCTCTCTCCCGGCGGTGATTCGCTTTCTCAAGTCCGGGACCACCCGGTCCTCCTGGTCCGGCTCGACGCCGTTTAGGCGGATGCTGGTCGTCGTTTCAAAATTGCTCAGCATCCCCCCGAATTTGATCCGCGGGGAGTAAGCCGAGACCGCCGACTCGGCCTCGAGCACCGTCCGGAGTGTCTGATAGGCTTTCTCCGGGATGTTCTTGTCCAGCGGCAGGTTCTCGATACTGGAGACATAACCCTTGCGGTGAACCTGCAAGTGGCCGAGCATGGAATCGGTAATCTCTCCCACCACCAAGCTTTTGAACGATTCGCTCAACCCGCCGAAGACGACTACGGCGATCACCCCTAACGCCACCAACAACCCGGTTAGAAAAGACCGCCGTCTGTACCTGGTCAGATTCCGCCAGGCCAAGTGGAAAATCTTCAACATGGCCGCACCCTTCTTTTAATCATTGGTCGAGCAGTATGCCGTCGGACAAGTGAAAAACCGTTTCGACTTGATCGACGATCCGGGGATCATGCGTGGAGAAAATGAAGGTCGTCCCCAGTTCGTCCCGCATGTCTTTCATTAATCCGATGACCATCTGGGCCGTTTTATGGTCCAGGTTGGCCGTGGGCTCGTCGGCCAGAACCAGCGAGGGACTGGTCACCAAGGCCCTGGCCACGGCCACCCGCTGCTTCTGCCCGCCGGAAAGCTGGTCCGGGTACTTGTCTTTCTGGTCGGTCATGCCCACCGCCTCCAGCATCCTGGCCACCGGCGAACGCCGCTCCGACTTGGGCAGATTCCTGACCATCAGCAGCGGGTATTCCACGTTCTCGGCCACGGTCAGGACCGGGATCAGATTGAAACTCTGGAAGACGAAACCCAGTTTTTCACCCCGGAAAATCGCGGACTGCTTGCGGGTCAATCCGCCCACGTCCTGCCCGTCCACGGTGATTGAACCCTCGCTCGGCCGGTCCAGACAGCCGATAAGATTCAGCAGGGTGGTTTTTCCGCTCCCCGAAGGCCCGATGATCGAGACAAAAGCCCCTTTCCCGATGTCGAGGCTCACATCCTTGAGCGCCTCAACCTGGACCTCGCCCATATAGTATTTTTTACCGACATTTCTCAATTCAACCAAAGACATGCCGTTCCTTCCCGAATTGTATTTTGACCGAATTTGCTTTCCGACGCAGGATTATCTTTTTTACTAACATTTTTTAACTTTTTATACAAGTAAAGAGTATGGATAAAGCCGGCTTTGAAGCCCGGCACCGCCGCCGCCGAGGCTCAAACCTCCGCTTTAACTAAAAGAAACAGACAATGCTCTTCACGTCTTCATCCTGAAATGATTGAGACCATCGTCGGCTTTTGGCTCCGGTAACGGCCGAATTCCTTTGACTTCGAAAACCTGGCCCACCGGCTTATAATTTTTTAATCGCTCAACGAAACGAGTTACAGGTTTTCCCCTGGTTGAAAAAAAAGACTGGTTGAGTTATGAAGCTAAGGAACATATAGATCAGCAACGGACCGTGTCGTGATAAAAATCGATTTTCCCCCTGGAGGAGAAACATGAAACCGGCGGGTGTATTCAACAAGAAAAAGGCTGGGCGTATATGGCTGTGCTGCTGTGTGGGCTTGTTTTGTGCGGTCGGCTTGGCCGGGGCGGACGGCCAGGCCGGACCGGTCTTGACCCTGAAGGAATGTGTGGACCTGGCTTTAGAGAAGAATCCGGCCATGCTTTCGGCGGAAAAAGGGGTGGAAAAGGCCGAGTGGCAGAAAAAACAGGCCTTGACCGGCTTTCTACCCAAGTTCAGCGCCACCTATTCGTTCTCCCGGCTGGATGAGGCGCCGACCATGAGTTTGCTCGGGCAGACGATCACCAGGGGGACCAGGGATAACTGGTCTTTGGACACCTCGGTGACTCAACCGGTTTTCACCGGTTTTTCCCTGCTTTCCCAATACAAGCTGGCCGAGTTAGGCCTGGACGTCGCGGAGATCACCAAGGTCAAGACCCGGATGGACTTGGTCCTTCAGGTCAAGGACGCCTATTTTGGCGTCCTCCAGGCGGAAAAAAACCTTGAAGTGGCCGACCAGTCGGTCAAACAGCTCGAAGCCCATCTGGAGGTGGCCAAGAATTTTTTCGACGTGGGCATGGTCCCCAAGATCGACGTGCTCCAGGCCGGGGTCAAGCTGGCTCAGGCCGTCCAGGACCGGACCGTGGGGGAAAACGCACTTAATTACGCCCGGGCCGCTTTGAACACCCTGCTGCGGCGGGAGATGGATACGCCGGTGGTCATCGAGGACATCCTTTTATACAAGCCTTTTGACAAGGTTCTGTCCGAGTGCACCAGCCAGGCCCTTGAGTTGCGGCCCGAGATAAAAGCGGCCCGGCGCCAAATCGAAATCACCGGACAGAACGTTCGCCTGGCCGAATCCGGTTATTACCCCAGTGTGGCTCTTAGTTACAACCAGACCCAGGCCGGCGACATCTGGACCGTGGACGGGAGTCCTTATCATGAAGCCCACTCATGGAACGTCGTGGCCGTGGCCTCGTGGAATTTCTGGGAATGGGGCCGGACCCGGGACGAGGTTCAAGCCAGTCGGTCCGAAGTCTCCAAGGCCGAATACGCCCTGATTCAGGTCAATGACGCCGTAAGATTGGAAGTGAAACAGAGCTATTTAAGTCTTGAAGCGGCCGGAAAGAACATCTTTGTCGCCCAAAAAGCCGTGGAGCAGGCCCAGGAATACTATCGGATGAGCGAGGAAAGGTACCGGGAACAGGTGGCCACTTCAACCGAGGTCACGGACGCGGAGACCCTCCTGAGCACGGCCAGGTCCAATTATTACCGGACTTTGTATCAGTACAATTTGGCCTGGGCCGCCCTGGAGCGGGCCATGGGGCTGGACAGCGGCGGAAGTCTTTAACCGGGAACAAATTATCGGCCGCTGATAGGGCTGGTGCGATTTTTCGGGGGCTTCATCAGTTAACCACTGGTTTAAGCAAGAATTTTGTTGCTTGGGCCTTCCAGGCTTGTTATGTTAAGCCGTGAGGCTTAACGTCGGTTCATGATCAAGATGTTCAATGTAACCAAGGTTTATCAGGGCGGACATGCCGCCTTGGCCGGGGTCAGTCTGGAAGTGGACAAAGGCCGGTTCTTTTTTGTGGCCGGGCCGAGCGGGGCGGGCAAAACGACCCTGATCAGACTGATTCTTTGCGAGGAAAGGTTGACCGGGGGTCAGATTCTGGTCGACGGCCTGAACCTGAGACGTATACCGGCCAGGCGTGTTCCGGCCCTCCGCCGGAAAATCGGCGTGATTTTTCAAGATTTCAAACTGATTCCGACCAGGACGGTTTTTCAGAACGTGGCCTTGCGGTTGGAGATCGAGGGGGCCAAGCCCGGATATATCGCTAAAAAGGTGCGGTATATATTGAAGAGGGTCGGCTTGGAAGGCCGAGACCAGGCCTTTCCTCTTCAGCTTTCCGGAGGCGAGCAGCAGCGGGTGGCCATCGCCCGCGCCATAGTCGGCGATCCCTTGATCATCTTGGCCGACGAACCCACGGGCAACTTGGACCTTGACTTGGCCATGAGTATAATCCGGCTGCTGGAAGAAATAAACCGGAACGGGGCTACAGTCATCACGGCCACCCACAATCAGGAGATTCTGGGGGAAACCCGGCATCCCATAGTTTATTTGGAACGGGGACGGCGGGTTTCCTGAGCGGGGTGTTTTTGCACAGGCTGATTTACTTCATCCGGGCGGCCCTGAATAACATTTCCCAGAACCTTTTGGTCAATCTGGTCTCCACGGGGACTATTGCCATCGCTCTTTTGATATTGAGCGCTTTTTTTCTGGTTCAGACCAACTTGCAGAACCTGATCCGGGCTACGGCTCAGGACCTCTCGGTCACGGTTTATTTAAAGGACGGGCTCAGCGCCGTGGCTCTGGACCGCTTGCAGCAGGAGGCGGCCGGCCTGGCCGGGACGGCTTCTCTGCGGTATGTCTCGAAAGAGGAAGCCCTGGCCGAATTGAAAAGCCGGTTGGGCGAACAAGGTTCCCTGCTCGAAGGTCTGGAAGAGAACCCTCTGCCTCCGTCCCTGGAGTTGACCCTTAAACCTGAATTTGGGGACAAGGGGGCGGTTAAAGAAATCAGGAAGAAGCTCAAACAGTTGGAAGGCGTGGACGATGTGGTCTACGCCTGGGACTGGGCGGAAAAACTGGCGGTGTTCATCGATTTCGTCAGGCTGGCCAGCCTGGTGGTCGGGGGGCTTCTTTTTTTGGCCATCGTCTTCATCATCGCCAACACGATCAGGCTGACCGTCCTGGCTCGCCGGGAGGAACTCTACATCATGCGCCTGATGGGGGCTTCGGAAAGTTTCATCAGGATTCCCTTCTTGATCGAGGGGATGCTCCAGGGATTCTTCGGCGCCCTGGCCGCCTTGGCCGGCCTGCTGATCTTGTATTATGCCCTGGTGGCCCAAATCGAGCTTCCTTTCGGTCTGGCCCAGGTCAAGTTGACCTTTCTGTCCCCATCCCTGTCCTGGTTTCTGGCGGCGTCCGGCGCGGTATTAGGTTTTCTGGGCACCCTCATATCCTTGGGAAGATTCGCCAGATCATGAATCTTTGCGGGTCGGTGAAAATATGGTTTCTTCAGGCCCTGATCATCATTTTACTTATAGGCCTCCCTCAGCTCGGCCAGGCCGCCTCGGCCCAAGGCGAAGAACAGCGGGAGATCAACTCGGCCGAAGAGGAAGAACGCCTTATCCTGACCGAACTGGACGACCTGGAGAAACAGATCGGCAAGGCCGAGGACCGGCTGGTGAGGATTGAAGGAGACATCAAGGCGGTCCGAAAAAAATTGGTCCAGACGGAAGAAGAGACGGGTATAATCGAGCGCCGGGTGGTTAAATTAAAAAATTACCTGGGCCGAAGGCTGGCGGCGATCTATCGTCTCCGGGATGGGGGTCTGCTTCAGGTTCTGCTGAGGGCCGACTCCGTGGGGGATATGTTTCATTCCTATCGTTACCTGCGGGCGGTGCTGGAGCGGGACCGGCGGGCTTTGGAGGAGTATGGACAAAGACGCAGCGACCTGGCCCGACACGCCTCCCAGCTCAAGGCCGATCAGGCCGTGCTTTATCGGTTGATGACGGATATAAGGACCGAGAAGGAAAAGCTGGAGACGGCCAGACGCAAAAAAACGGCTTTACTTATGAAGGTCCATGAGCGCAAGGAGTTATACTTGGCTTTGATTCGGTCCCGGGAGGAATCACGGGAGCGCTTTATCAAGGAAGTGATTATTAAACCGGAACAGGAATTTGATCAGTCCGAACCGCCTTCGGACCAGGAACCCCGGCCGGCTTGGCCTGATTTCGTTGGTCTGAAGGGGCGAATCAGCCGGCCGGTTCAGGGAGAGATCACGGGTCGATTCGGACGAAATCCCGGTCCTTTTAACACTTCCATTATTCGCCACGGCCTGGTCTTTCAGGCTCAACCCGGTGCGTCGGTCAAGGCCGTCCTCGACGGCCAGGTTCTATACCTGGGTTGGCTCAGGGGGTACGGCAACATTATCATTTTGGATCACGGCCAACGGTACTATACCTTAACCGGCGGGCTGGCCGGCCTGCGGCATCGGGTCGGGCAGTGGGTCCGAGAGGGTGAAATATTGGGCCAGGCGCCTCAAGGTGGCAATTCGCCCAAAAAGGACATATACTTTGAAATCAGACATTGCGGACAAGCGTTGGATCCGGCCCAATGGCTGGGAGACCATCCGGCTGGGTGAGTCTATATTAGGAGAATCTAAGAATGCGGATTAACAAAAAAATGGGGAAAATGCTGGGGGCCTGGGCCTTAGTGGCCCTGATGGCCGTCCCGGCCTGGAGCTGGGCGGTAGATCAGGATGAGACTTACACCAAGATCAAGATTTTCAGCCTGGTTCTTCATGAAATTCAGGACAAGTACGTCGAAGATGAGGACGCCAAGGACCTGATTTATGGGGCTATCAAGGGCATGGTCCAGACGCTGGATCCCCATTCTTCATTTTTGACCCCTGAAGAACTGAAGGATTTCCAGATCGAGACTCGCGGGAGTTTCACCGGGGTGGGCATTGAAATCACCCTCAAGGACGGGGTGCTGACCGTCGTTTCGCCCATCGAAGACACGCCGGCCTTCAAGGCCGGGGTTCAGGCCGGGGACAAGATCGTCAAGATAGACGGTAAATCGACCAAGAACATGACCCTGATGGACGCGGTCCGCAACATCCGTGGTCCCAAAGGCACCCCCGTGGTTCTGACCTTGGCCAGGGAGGACGAAAAAGAATTGATAGAGGTCTCGATCTTCCGGGACGTCATTCCATTGCGGAGCGTCCGTCAAGAAGTGCTCGATCCCGGCTACGGCTACTTGAGGATCAGTAACTTCCAGGGCGACACGGCCATGAAGACCCGGGAAGCCCTGGAAGCCCTCCAGGCCGGACCCAAATCGTTGAAAGGCCTTATCTTAGACCTCAGGAATAATCCCGGCGGCCTGCTGGACCAGTCCGTCCAGGTCTCCGACCTGTTTCTCAAAGACGGGGTGATTGTTTACACCAAAGGCAAAATCGAGGACCAGAACATGGAGTTTCAGGCCCATAAGGACTTGGTGGCCAAAAATTATCCGGTCGTCGTCCTGGTTAATGAAGGCAGCGCCAGCGCTTCGGAAATCGTGGCCGGGGCTCTCCAGGACCAAAAGAGGGCGGTTTTGGTTGGGACCAAGACTTTCGGCAAGGGCTCGGTCCAGACCATTATCCCCTTGCCTGACGGCTCGGGTCTCCGATTGACCACGGCCCGTTATTACACTCCCTCCGGTCGGTCGATCCAGGCCACGGGCATAGAACCGGATGTGGTCGTCCCCAGCCGATTCGCTCAGGAGCGGAAGGTCATCCGGGAGAAAGACTTGGAACAGCACCTGGTCGGGGAGAACGAAGTCCAGGAGGAAAAATCGGCGGAAGACCAGAGCAGAAAGGATAAAGAAGGGAAACGTCCCACCGAGATGAAAGAACCGAAAAGGCCTGAGGAAATGACTTTGGAGGAGCGTCTGGCCGCCGACCCTCAACTGAAAAAAGCTTTGGAAATGTTGAAAACCGGACAGGTGACGGCCCTGTTGAAAGCAGCCAAGAAAGCTGACTGATGGCCGCCCGTTCCAAGGGGGGCCGGACCAGGACCAAGTCCCCGGATTCGAAAAAAGCCGGAAGCAAAAAGAAATCCTCGGTCCAATCCGCCAAATCCAAGGAGAGGAAAAAGAAAAAGGACGGGTTGGGGATCGGTAAAAAACCTTATCTTCTGGGGCTGAGCCTGGGACTGCTGATCGGGTGCCTGGGCGCGGTCCTGGTTTTGTATGTGCCGCGGGCCGTCAAGCCGCCAGCGGCCTCGAAGACAGAGGCGGTTAAAGCCGGCCCGTCCCGTCAAACTTCCTTAGGCCAGTCTGAACCCGCCAAAATCATTTACGAAGAGAACCGGGTCCTGGAACGCCGGATCAAGCAATTGGACCGGGCGATTTACGGGGTTTTCCGCGACTTGGGTCTGCCCGAGGAAAACGTTCGATTCCTTCAGGTCACCCCGGTGACCAAGGGCGACCGGGAATGGGATCACACCCTGCTCGAGGTCCTCCTTACTAAAAGTCAGGAACCTCAAGCCATGATCGCCGCGCTCGAAACCGCCCTGGGCCGGGTCGACCCGGAGGCCCGACCAAGGCTGTCCGTGGCGAAAACCGGCAACGGAGCCACGGTCAAGATTTTCTATGATGACATTGAGACCCATGCTCTGCGCCTGAGAGCCGGATCGGACGCGGGGGCCTCCGCCAAGCCGGCCCCTCCGGAGCCGGCCAAAGGCCGTCCGCGACTGGCCATTGTCATCGACGATTTCGGACTCAGCCTCGCCCAAGCCCAATGCTTTCTGGAATTGGATTTTCCGTTGACTTTTTCCGTGCTCCCTTTTTTGCCTCACGGTGAAGAAATAGCCCGGCAGGCTCGCGGCCAGGGTCGCGAGGTCCTGCTTCATATGCCCATGGAACCGGCTCATTGGCCACAGGTCGAGGCCGGACCGGGCTGTCTGCTGGTGGATATGGACCGGGTCGAGATAGAGGCCGCCCTCGGGCGGGCCCTGGAGGCCTTGCCCCAGGTGGCCGGGGTCAACAACCACATGGGCTCTCGATTCACGGAAGACCGGGAACGTATGAGCTGGGTCTTGACGGAGATCGGGAAACGGGGCCTGTTCTTCCTGGACAGCCGGACCAGCGCGCGTTCCCAGGCCTACGCCGAAGCCAGACGCCTGGGGATCAGGGCCGCTCAGAGAAGCATTTTCCTGGACAACGTCCAAGACCCGGAAGCCATTCGGGTCCAATTGAAGAAATTGATCGCCAGGGCCAGGGAGCACGGCCAGGCCATCGGCATCGGCCATGTTTATCCCGTAACTTGCCAAGTTCTGAGAAACGAGTATAATGATTTAAAGACAAATGTAAATCTCGTCCAGGTCTCCGATCTGGCCCAATGAAGCACGGTATGCCTTCCGAATCAGAAATACAATCTACTATAGTCCGCGCCGACAAACCCCACTTCCTAACCAAGGTCAAGTTCGAGGACTTCGACTTGCCGGCCGAGGTTTTGGCGGGTCTGGCCGACGCAGGTTTCGTCAATTGCACGCCGATCCAGGCCCAAGTCCTGCCCGTGTCCCTGACCGGCCGGGACGTGGCCGGCCAGGCCCAAACCGGGACAGGTAAAACGGCGGCTTTCCTGGTGACCGTTTTCACCCGTCTGCTCAGACTGCCAGATCGGGAGACCTCGTCACGGGCGGTGAGCAAACCCGGACCGCCCTTGGCCTTGATCGTGGCCCCGACCAGGGAGCTGGCCCTCCAGATTTATCATGACGCCGAGATTTTGGGGCGGCACACCGGCTTGACTTTGGCCCAGGTGATCGGCGGGATCGACTACCGCCGGCAGGCCGAGGTCCTCCGCCGGGGGGCCGACATAGTCATTTGCACCCCCGGCCGGATCATCGACTATTTCAAACAGGGGGTCTTCAAAACCAGCGGGATCAAGACCCTGGTCATCGACGAAGCCGACCGCCTTTTTGACTTGGGCTTCACCAAGGACATGCGTTACATCCTGCAAAAGCTGCCTCACTACGAGAAGCGCCAGTCCATGCTCTTTTCCGCCACTTTGTCTTACCGAGTGCTGGAACTTACCTACGATTATATGAACCTGCCCGAATTCATTTCGGTCACGCCCGAGGAGGTGACCGTCGAGGGCATCGAGCAGTCCTTGTTTCATGTCGGCCGGGCGGAAAAGCTGCCCCTGCTTCTGGGACTGCTCGAGCGGGAAGATTGGGGTCGGGTGCTTATTTTCGTCAACACCAAGGCCGGAGTGGAATGGCTGGCCGAAAAACTCAGGGGCAACGGACTGCCGGCCGAAGGCATCACCGGAGACATACCCCAGCCCAAGCGTCTGAGGCTGATGGAGGGATTCAAGACCGGCCGGGTCAAGATTCTGGTGGCTACGGACGTGGCCTCGCGGGGCATCCACGTCGAGGACATCACTCACGTCATAAATTATGATCTGCCTCAGGATATAGAGAACTACGTTCACCGAATCGGCCGAACGGCCAGGGCCGGCAAGAGCGGCCGGGCCATAACCCTGGCCTGCGAGGAATATGTCTTTCATCTGGCGCCTCTGGAAGAGTTTCTGGGCCGCCAGATTCCGGTGGTCTGGCCGGAAGAGGATTGGTTCAAAAAGGACCAGAGCGGCCCCGTTTCGATGTATTCGAGAGGCCGCCGCAGGCCCGGACCCGACCGGCCGAGGCGGGAGGCTGCGGGCAAGCGGGAGAGACGGCCCGACCAAAGGAAGGCGGCGGAAGGCAAGGAACAGCCGAAAACAGTGAGCGTGTCCACACCGGCGAAAACGGTGAGCGTGTCCAGACCGGGGGGCATCTTCGGACTGTCGCCTAAATACAAAAACATCGGGGAAAGCGGAGCGCCAGTGGAAGTCGAAACCGAGCCGCGGCCTAAGAAGAAGAGAAGACCCCGGCGAAAGAAAAAGAAGGAGCCCGAAGGCGCAGGGCCTTAACCGGCCGAAGAGTAAAACTGCTTGAATTCGTTTTCGTATCGGGCCAGGTGACCCTGATCGCGGAAGCTGAGATAGTCCTGGCCCTTGCCGATGATCAGGTGATCGATCACTTTCATTTCCACCAGTAGGGCGGCGTGGACCAGGTGGCGGGTCAGGCGGTAGTCTTCGGGGGAGGGCTTGGTCTGGCCGGAGGGGTGATTATGGACAAAGACCAGCCCGGCCGCCTGGTGGATCAGAGCCCGCTCGATCAGTTCCCGGGGATGGACGGCGGCCCCGCTGACCGTTCCCCGGCTGACGTCCTCCAGGGCCAGGACGGCGTTGGCCCCGTTGAGGAAAATGACCTTGAAGATTTCCTTGGTCAAATTTTCCAAATGGTGCCTGAGGTACTCGTAGACCTTTTTTGACGAGGACAGATAGACCTGACCGACCAGACGCTGTTCCAGGTACCGTCCGGCCACGGCGTGGATGAACTTGATGGCGATGGGGTTGCTGGCGCCCAGGCCGTTGATCTCGGCCAGATCGGCCGGATCGGCCTCGAAGACGGCCCGGATCGAACCGAACTTTTTTAGCAGGTTGCGGGCCGCCTGTTTGCAGTCCCGCCGGGGCGTGCCGAAGGTTAAAAGCAGCTCAATGATTTCCTCATCGGTGAACTTGTCCAGGCCATGTTCGAGGAATTTCTCCCGGAGGCGTTGCCGATGACCGGCCCGGGGGTCTTCGTTTCCGGCCACGGCTGGTCAGGTCCAAACCCCGGCCACCGGGGTTCGGCAGTCCGGACAGGCTCCTTGGCGGATATGATTGGCTGAGACGGAGAAGCCGAGCCGGTCGACGAGCAGTCGTCCGCAATGGCGGCAATAGGTCTTTTCCCCTTGGTCGCCCCAAACGTTCCCGGAATAAACATAATGGAGGCCGGCCTTGAGGCCGATCTCGCGGGCTTTCCGGATCGAGTCCGTCGGGGTGGGCCCTATGTCGGTCAAGCGGTAGGTCGGGTGGAAGCGGCTTATGTGCCAGGGCATGGCCGGATCGACCCCGGCCAGCCACTCGGCCATGGCCTCGAGTTCCTTTTCCCCGTCATTCCGGCCCGGAATCAACAGGGTGGTCACTTCCACCCAGACGCCCCCGGCCCTCATCCGGGCGATGCTCTCCTTGACCGGTTCGAGCCTGGCCTGGCACAGCTTTTTGTAAAAATCGTCGGTGAAGGCCTTGAGGTCCACGTTGGCCGCATGGAGGTCGGGGCCGATGGTTTCCAGGGCGGCGGCGGACATGTATCCGTTGGTGACGAAGACGTTTTTTAGGCCGGCCTGGGTTGCGATTCGGGCCGTATCCAGGGCGTATTCGAAATAGATGGTCGGCTCCGTATAGGTGTAGGAGATAGAGGCGGCCCGGTTCCGCCGGGCCTGAGCGACCACCTCGGCCGGCGGCAGGTCTCGGCCCATGATCCGGCCTTCTTCCCGAGGCATCTGGGAAAGGTCGTGATTCTGGCAGAAAGAACAGGCGAAGTTGCAGCCGACCGTGGCGATGGACAGGGAGTGGGTGCCGGGCAGGAAGTGGAAGAGGGGCTTCTTTTCGATGGGGTCCAGGTTGGCCGAAACGGCCCGGCCGTAAACCAGGGTCATCAGCCGGCCGCCTTGATTGAGCCGGACGCCGCAAATCCCGGTCTTGTCCGGCTTGATCAGACACTGGTGGGCGCAGAGGCGGCAGCGGACCTGGTTTTCTTCCAGGGCTTCGTATAGCAAAGCTTCCCGCATTTATTGGTCTCCCAAAGCTTCACTCCGGGGAGTCCGGCGGCAAGGGCCGGAGACCGGCCCGGCCAACAAGGCCGTGGGACTGGGCCTCGGGGCGGGCTTCCCGGTCAGCTTCAGTGAAGTCATGACCGGCAGGGTCAGGGTCCTGGTGGTATAAGCCATCTCGGCCGCCAGTCCCAGAAAGGCTCCGAAAGGATTCTGCTGGATCACCGGCTGCTCCTCGATCGGCCAGGCCCGGCTGGAAAGGCTGGGCGGGAGAATCTGGACCGTGGCCCAATGGATCGGGGCCGGTCCGGCCAGGGTCCTGAGCAGTCCTCGCAGCTCCCACAAGGAAAAGAAGCGGGCCTGGTTGTACAGACTGTCCTTGAACAGACCTTTGACCCGCCGGCCCATGGCGGTCAGGGACAGGCGATTGAGGACGCCGATAAAGACCCGACTGCGAGCGACCCTGACCGCTTCGGCCAGAGCCGCTTTTGGATCGTCGACGAATTCGAGACAGGTGATCAGGGTGACGATGTCGAAATCGTTGTCTTCAAAGGGCAGGTCTTCGGCCCGACCGGGGATCAAATCGGCCCGACGGTCCAGGCGGGTCCGGGCCAGGTCGAGCATGGCCGGGGAAGGGTCCAGGCCGGTAACGGCCAGGCCCCGGCCCATGAACATCTTGAGATGGAGGCCGGAGCCGCAACCCACGTCCAGGAGGCGTTCCCTGGGCCGGGGCTTCAGGAGACGAAGGATCAGCTCCTGTTGCAAGCGCAGGGAGACCTGGCCCGTCCTGGTCTTGAACCAGTCTTCCTGGCGTTCCGCGGCGTTCTGGTCAAAGACGTAACCCAAATCCACCCCCAAATCCAGAGTTACGAGCGGCCCAACCCTGTGCCCTGGCGGGTCATCATGAGAAAGAAACTCATTTTCACCTATCGCCCTGGCCGGAGGGAATGAAACTCCTGTTCTTCTTTCCCCTCCCCCGGCGGGAGGGGATTAAGGGGAGGGGGAGTTTTTTCACCCCCTCAAAATTCATCCTTGAGCACGGCCCCCGTGGCCCCGGACGTGACCATCTGGGCGTACCGATAGGCGTAACCTTCCTTGATTTTCGGCTCCAGCGGCTTCCACTGAGCCCGCCGTCTTTCCAGCTCCTCTTCCCTCACCTCCAAGGTGATGGTCTTGGCCGGTATATCGATCGAGATCAAATCGCCTTCCTTGATCAGGGCGATGGGTCCGCCCAGGGCCGCTTCCGGGGAGACGTGCCCGATGGCCGAGCCCTGGGTGCCGCCGGAAAACCGGCCGTCGGTGATCAAAGCCACGCTGGCCCCCAGACCCATGCCGACGATACTGCTGGTCGGGGTGAGCATTTCCCGCATGCCCGGCCCGCCCCGAGGACCTTCATACCTGATGACCACCACGTCCCCGGCCTTGATCTTGCCGTCGAGAATCGCGGCGGACGCCTCCTCTTCGGAATCGAAGACCCTGGCCCGGCCCCGGCTCCTCAGCATCTCGTCAGCCACGGCCGACTGCTTGACCACGGCCCCGTCCGGCGCCAGATTGCCCCGCAGGATGGCGATGCCGCCTTCCCGGTGATAAGGCGAACCAAGGTCCCGGATGACCGCCCGGTTGAGCACCTTAGCCCCTTTGAGGCTGGACTTCAGCTTGACTCCGGTCGCGGTCAAAACTTCGGGGTCGATCAGTTCGGCCTTGGCCAATTCGGCCATGACCGCCATGACGCCGCCGGCCTGGTTCAAGTCTTGGAGATGATGGGGTCCGCCGGGCGAAAGGTTGACCAGATGCGGCGTCCGGACGCTGATTTCATTGAACAGGTCCAGGTCCAGCTTCAGGCCCGCTTCATGGGCCAAGGCCGGCACGTGCAGGACCGTGTTGGTCGAACAGCCCAGGGCCATGTCCACGGCGATGGCGTTCAGAAAGGCGGTCTTGGTGGCGATGTCCCGGGGCCGGATATTTTTCTTGACCAGTTTCATGACCGCCTGGCCGGCGTCCTTGGCCAGCCTGATCCTGGCCGCGCTGACGGCCGGGATGGTCCCGTTGCCCGGCAAGCCCAAGCCGATGGCCTCGGTCAGGCAGTTCATGGAATTGGCCGTGAACATGCCCGCGCACGAGCCGCAGCCCGGACAAGCCGCGTCTTCGAGGCGGTAGAGGTCCTTTTCCGACATCTTGCCGGCCTTGACCCGGCCGATACTTTCGAAAACGGTGATCAGGTCCACGTCCCGCCCCTCGAACGAACCGGTCAGCATGGGTCCGCCGGAAACGGCGATGGCCGGGATATTGAGGCGCAGGGCGGCCATGAGCATGCCCGGAATGATCTTGTCGCAGTTAGGGATCAGAACCAGGCCGTCAAAGGGATGGGCCCGGGCCATGACTTCGACCGAATCCGCGATCAGTTCCCGGCTGGCCAGGGAGTATTTCATACCCTCGTGGTTCATGGCGATGCCGTCGCAAACGCCGATGGTGGAAAACTCGATGGGCGTGCCCCCGGCCATCCGCACCCCGGCCTTGACCGCCTCGGCGATCTTGTCCAGGTTGACGTGGCCCGGGATGATCTCGTTCTTGGAATTGGCGATACCGATAATGGGCCGGGCCAGCTCCTCGTCGGTATAGCCCATGGCCTTGAACAGGGAACGGTGGGGGGCCTTTTCCACCCCTTTTTTCATAACGTCGCTTCTCATGGGAAACTCCAGATGATCGAATTCAGTAATCAGTTTACTCCTAGTGGACCGGGACCTCAAGCTTGGTTCATTAGAATAAAAATTCTTTTAAGTTTCAAGAGATAATTTGAACGGCCCGGGCGGTTCGGGCCGATTCAGCCGGTTAAAACCCGATTCCAGGCCCGCACCGCCTTTATCCGCCGCCCCAAATAATGTCCACGTCATAGGCTTTAAACTGAAGATCGGCGGTCATGACCGGGATGCCTTCGATTTGTGACTGAGAAATAATCAACCGGTCGAAAGGGTCCCGATGATGAAAGGGCAGGCCGGCCGTGTGAAGGGCGTGGATATGTTCGACGGCCAATTTGGAAATGGCGTCCCTGGCCAGCCGCTTGGGGACGAATTGTTCCGGCGGTTCCGGGAGGTCCAGTTTCCCCACCGCGTATTTTATGGCGATTTCCCAGGAGCTGGCCGCCGAGAAGAAAATCCGGTTGCCCTGGTCCGCGATTTGATCTCGGGCGTAATCCCTTAATCTTTCCGGCTCGCTGATCCACCAGAGCCAGCATTGGGTGTCCAGCAGGATGTTCATGGCTCAAAGTCGGCCGATATTTCGGAAGACAATGAATTAAAGTCCTCGGGCACCTTGACCAGACCCCGGTCCAGTCCCGGGACGCGGGTTTTCTGTTCCCGGTCCCAGGGGACCAGCCGGGCCACGGGTTTGCCCGCCTTGGAGATCACGATCTCTTCCCCGGCCTGGACCCGGGCCAACAGCCGGGAAAAATGGGTCTTGGCCTGATGCACGTTTATTTCACTCATCACCCGACGCCCCTTGGAAATTGGTTTTATAATATTATCGACTAAGTCTAGGACTAAGTCAAGACCGACCATGATCGGGTCGAGCCGCCTTCTCTATCAAATATATTGATTTTACCAATAAAATTTGGTATTAAATGTTTTGGGGGCTCTGCTGGGCTGATAGCTGGGGTAGCGGCGGTATTTGAATATTTTTTAAAATTTCATTTGATCTTGGAAATATGACCGCAAATATTTTGGATAAGCGAAAGGTACTAGCCAGGGTCTTGTTTTGGGAAATTCGAGGTAAAAGAGTAAAATAGCTTTTATATTTCCAAACATATCAATAAAATCGGCCTGGTGCTCGATGACTTAAATAAAATGGAAGAACGGAAAGTTTCCATAGGCAAAGGCATGTTAGAACGAGTAGCCAAACGTTTGCCACGGGCAGGCTTATTATTATTACCTCATATCGGGGAGGCGGCCAAAGAAATAATATATGGAGTCCTGGATGAAAAGATCAGTGAAGAAAATTTTCAGCAAATAATCAAGGCGATCAAGGATCTAGAGACCGACATTCATTTTGCCCAGGCTGACCTTAAGGACCAAATTGCCATAGTGGCTGAGAACTTAATGGAATCCAATGAAGAATTGGGCCGGCGCATAGAAAACCTTAACCCATTGCGCATAGAAAACCTTAACCCATTGCGCATAGAAAACCTGGTAATTCAGGTCACAAAGCCTATCGTAATTCAGGTCATTAACATAATACCTCCTGAGGAAATTAATGCCTTAGCCTCCACTGTGGGAGTATTTCCGCCGGATGTCTCAGGGGGCAAAGCATCGGTCCAAATTGGAGAATTACTCTTTGACAAAGCTAAGGAACAGGGCAGCCTAACTGATCTTGTCAGCCACATCAGTAATCGTTATCCAGCCCGTTGGAAAAGAAAAAGCAGAATTAACTCAGAGGTTAACATTGATGGCGTAAAGGCTGAGTTGCTCCGGGCTTCCAGGTCTCTGCTGGCCTGGCCGAAAACACTGGGAAAAGATCGCTGGTTGGAGCGAAAAGAGTTAGACGTTCTTTTAGAGCGGTGTAAGGAAGAAAAAATATCCACAACTATCATATTAGGAAAACCGGGGACCGGCAAGTCGGCCTTATTGGCTGAATTAACCCAGCGACTTTGTAACATGGGCACGACGGTCTTGGCCATTAAAGCCGATATGCTGCCTAAGTCAGTAAAAGATGCCAAGGGATTACAAGACTACCTAAAACTCTCATATCAGATCGAAACTTGCCTGGAGTGTTGCGGCGAACATGAACCAACGGTGTTAATAGTCGATCAACTGGATGCCCTTTCGGAACGGGTCGACCGCGATTCAGAACGGTTGAATGTTTTGCTTAATCTGATTCATACAGCCTCCAAAATCGAAGGTCTTCAGGTGGTGACTTCAAGTCGTGAATTTGAATATCGTCATGACGTCCGCCTGAACACCCTTGAGGCTGAACTGGTGGAATTGCAACCACTGTCGTGGGACCAAGCGCTCGAAGCTATACGGGAAGCCGGTTTTTCAGATGTATATTGGTCTGAGGAAGCCCAAAAATTGCTCTGTGTTCCCTGGCATTTGAAATTGTTCCTTGAACTCAAAATGAGAAATCCGGCAACTCCGCTTCCTACCTCCATTCAAGGTCTTATGGAAGCCATTTGGACCCAGAAGGTAGTTGGCGGACATCAGGCGACCACCAAAACGTCCTTGGTTGATCGGCTTGCTGCACGAATGGCGAAAAACGAGGAATTATGGGTCTCCCGGGCCTTGGCCGATGATTGTCCCGAGGCCCTCAATCATCTGGTCCAAGAAAATATATTAATCTTTGACGACTCCGGCTTGAGAATAGGGTTCAGTCACCAGACATTCTTTGATTTTGCTCTCGCCCGAGCATTTGCCAGAGGTCAGGCGAAACTCTCACAATATATTTTTGAAAGACAAGACGGCTTGTTTGTTCGTCCAATATTGTTGAGAGGTCTCGAATACCTTAAGGGCTCGTCACCGGCCGTTTATCATCGAGAACTGACAGCATTATGGAATTACGAAAATTTGAGAATTCACTTAAGAAATCTTTTGATCGAGTATCTGGGAAGCCTTGAATGGCCGGACGAAACTGAAGTGGCTTGCCTGAGGCCGATGCTTGAGGATGAATCCTGCAGGTTTAAGGTTTTGATGGCCATGGCCAGCAGTCCGGGCTGGTTTAACCTTATTAAAACCACATGTCTTCCCCAGCTAATGTCACAAGGGGCGGACCTAGCGCATTATCCATTATGGGTGCTCACTGACGCGATCAGGTTCGCTAAAAATGAGGTGCTTGAACTGGTTAAAAAATACTGGTTGTCGAGTACAGCCTGTGACGAACATACCCTGCGTTTGTTGACCTATTTGACCGACTGGGATGAAGACTCCGTTGATCTTGTTTGTATATTGGCAAAAAGGCATCAATCATTTTCTGTTGGGCGAATAGCCGACTTGGTCTCCCAATCGCAGCCGGACTTGGCCCCAAAGATTGTTCGGGCGGATTTTGACCGAAGACTTATTGAAATGGCTGAGAAAAAGAAAGAATCTTGGGATGACCTTCTCCGAGGCGATAAGGAATGGTACGAACTGGACGAAATTGCCATAGGCGCGCCGTGTTCTTTCTTGAAAGCCATGTGGCCGTGGTACTTGTCCATTGTGGAACGGGTTGCCAGGAATTCTCATTCTTTTATTGACGAGTATCAGGATGATTATACTCTGGGGACCATTCCCGACCGAAGCCTGAACTTTAATGACCAGCCTGTTTGTTCTTTAAAGGACGCAATAGTCTCCTTAGCTAAAGCATCACCAAACGAGTTCTTGAAATTTTTTAATGAAAACAAGGAAAAGACTTATATGGCGGTGCATCGACTGCTTTGCCCCGGCCTGGCCATCGTGGCTCCCTCGAATCCTGAAGTTGTGTTGGCATATCTGACCGCTGATTCGAAGCGACTTATGGTTGGCGATTCATTCAATAGACACAGAGAAAGTCTCCAGCTAATCTCGGCGGTCTTTCCCCATTTGGATCAAACCGGTCGATTAACACTTGAGAACGCAGTTGTAGAATGGAGCAAGTATAAAAGGTTACCAGAGGCCGCTCTGCAAGAGCGTTTCGATAGAAAAAAATGGGATAGGGAACATCGACTTCGTCTTTTGAGAGCTTTTCCGGAAAATCTTCTTTCCGAAAAAACTAGAGCATTACGTGCCCAAGAGGAGCGGGCTTTACCCGGCGTAGAAGAAGATGATGCAAGAATGACGGAACCAACTTTGGTCGGTAGCCGTATGTCCCAGGAGCAAATGTCTAAGGCTAGAGATGAAAATATCCTAAACCTGTTTGATGAACTTGAGGATGAGACAGGCTGGCACCATCCAAGGTTTGATCTGGTTGGCGGTTCAATTCAGTCTTCCAGGGAAATCGGTCAACTTGCCGAAAAAGAACCTGAACGCATGGCCGAATTAGTCCTCCAGTTTAAACCTGGAAGACAAGAAAGGCCGACCGGAGCGGTCATAGAAGGATTGTCCAAATCAGAGTTGCCTTCAGATAGATTGTTCAACCTTGTCAGAAAATTGGTCGAAAAAGGCTTTTCCAGCCATGACTTCCGCCGAGATGTCGCTGATGGGCTAAATAATAGGGCCAAGCGAGATAAAGGCCTACCCGATGATATGATTGAATTGCTAAAGAATTGGCTGCCGGAAGATCCGGAACCCGAACCGACGACAAAAGAGGAAGATGATGAAATTACAGGCTCGCTTCTTTGGGGATTTGGGATTTTTACGAGCTTACCAGGAGGCCGGGGCAAGTTCATAGAAACGATAGCTGCAGGTTATCTCAGACGTGAGCCACCGGATTATAAAAGCTGGGCGGAGGTTGTGGAAAAATTACTTTTAGATGAGCAACACACTGATATTTGGCAGATAACATTGCAGGAGATGGCGCTTTTGTTTAACTGGGACGCGTCTAAGGCTGCCGAATATTTTGACCAAATTTTAAGCAACTTTCCTGAAGTAAGGGAAAGCAGACTTGGCGTTCTGGCAATAGGCAGAGTGTTGCCTCTTATTCCCGAACAGAAAATTTTGGAAAAATGGCTGGTTTTGTTACGGGACGGAGGATGGTCCTTCAGCCAACAGGCCTATGGTGAGTTGCTCATGTTGAGACGCCTTCAAAAACCTGATGATTTTTGGGCTGAAGAACAGGTCGCTCAAGTCTTAAATGACCTCACAAAGGTTGGAATTCACCGGGGTATTGCCTACGCCGCCGCTTACAAGTGGCCAGCAATTTCCTGGCAAGATACTTGTACTTCGGCCCTGGTTAAATTGGCCCCTAGCCAAGATGAAGTTGTCCAAAAAGCCATTTCCGTGGTTTTCCGCTTCGGAGAGCAGGTGCCTCTAAATGATAATATGAAACAGGTAATCGAAGCCATATTGCCGCATGATCGAGTTTTACTAAAATGCGTTTCAGCTCTTGTGGAAGGAATTGCAGGGCAGACCGCGGTAGAACCTGAGCTAGTAGGCCGAATAAGCCACCGCGTTTTGGATGCAAGTGAATCACTTCCGAAAGGGGAAACTTCCAATCTTTTTTTGGTGGCGGAAAATTTGGTTTCCATAGCTCTGACTTTACACCGGATGCCGCAGCCGCACAGGGAAACTGGCTTGGTCCTATTCGAACGTTTGATTGAAAATCAAATCGGCGAGGCAAAAGCGGCTCTGAGTTTGTTGGACCGGAAATTGGTTGCCGTAACTCCGCCCCCACGACCTCGGCGGAGACGACGTCAAGCATAAAACCCACAGTAAACTGGATCGCCATATGGGCCAACAACACGGTCGCCCCACGGCTCTGCTGGGGGATGGTGGCGAAACTGACTGAACATTATGCCGGCCCCTTGACATTTATAGCGATAAAAAGTTAATCTTGTTTAAAAATTAGGTCAGGCCCTTCCGGAGCCAAGCCGGAATCTGGCCGTTCGAGGAGAAAGCAAATGGAGGAAGCATTGGTGGATAAGGAGATAATCCTGCACGCCCGCCCTCATCATCTGCTGTGCGTGCCTTTTACCACGGTCAGCCCTAAGGATCGGGGCGAGAAATTCTATGAAATCGAGTCATTTTACAAAAAAACCATCCGGGAGACCCCCAAGGGCTTCATCAGGATAGTCGAGGGCGTGGACCGCCTCTGTCAGGAATGTCCTTCTCGCCAAGGGGACAGGTGTGAAAGCCCGGACGGGAACGAAGAAGCAGTGCGGAAACTGGATGGTATTGTTTTAAAGGGCCTCGGACTGGAGGTCGGGGCCGTGATTTCCGTGGAAGAACTGCGGTCGATCCTCCGGGCCAAGGCCCCGATCAGGTTCTGCCAAAAATGTCCCTGGCAGGACTATTGCGCTCTCGGTTCCGGGGAGAAGCCTCAATTTTAAAAAAGATCAAAAGGCGTTTCAGCTTCCCCCGGCCGCCAGTTTGACCCTTTGTCCGCCGATTTCCAAGGTGGTTTTGGAATAGGAGTCCTTGCGGATTATCCGGCCGTCCTTGAAATGAAGAACGTCCACGCCCCGCCTGGCCTCGGGTCGGCCTTCGTAACCTTTTTCAGTGGACGGCCAATCCAGGCGCCATTGGTAAAGGACTTTCTGGGCGGCCTCATCCACGAACAGGTCCTCGGTGGTGAAGCGAAAACCGCCGTGGTCGGCGAACCAGCCCGACCAGGCCCGCCGAATGGCCTCCCGGCCGACCGCCCTTCCCCCGGTCCAGTTCTCGAAAGCCGCTTCATCATGAAAAAATTCCATGACCCCGTCCAAGTCGTGACTGTTCCAAGCCTGGCCCCAACGAGCCATGGCCGTCATGATCTGGTCTCTGGTCAGCATCTTCCGCTCCTCCGGTTTGGTGTTTCAAAGTCAATATTCCTGGCGGCCGGGTCCAACCGGCCGCGCGGTCCGAATTGAAAGAGCAGTTTCTTGGGCTTGAATGAAAAATCGACCGACAATGACCAATTATTTAACATACGCCTTTGGGGCCGAAGGGGCAAGAAGAAATAAAGTATAGACAATTTGGCGATTCATGCTTCATAAAATGGGAGGGACTGTGTCGTTATCATCGGGCTATCGGTGATAAAAGCGCCAGGTCGTCATGGCGGGCCCCGCCCCCGCCATTTGCGGTCATTTTCTCCTAATGACAGAATAGTGACCATTTTTCTGTTTTTTATCTTGACGGGACTGGAGAGTGTATGTTACGAAATTTGAATCATTGTTACCGATTCCATATTAAGAAACGGAAAGCGATGTAATTATCCTTAATAATATTTATAAAATTCAATAGATTAAATAGAAACACGAACGGTGCCTACGATACGCCTACCCAACACCCCTAGCCAGTCCATCAAAAAACGCTTGGAACCCGTGGTCAAAGCCGCTTTTTCCCGGCAGGAATTCCACCAATGCAACATGCGGGACATCGCCAAAAAAGCCGGGGTGGGCTACGGGACCATTTATAAATATTACGGGAGCAAGGAAAAGATCCTTTTTACCTTCGTGGACGAATGGCTGGGCGAATTGGCCGGTCGAATCATCGATCATCTCCAGGGTCTGGAGGAGATCAAGGAGAAGCTGCGCAAGGCCTTTTGGGTCCAGCTCGATTATTACGAACGCAATCCCGACCTGGGTCGGATCATCTTGATGACTATTCCCCTGACCACCTGGATGGCCGACCAGACTTTTGTCCAAAAAAAAATGACCGATACTTTTCTGGAGGTCTTCCGGGAAGGCCAAGGAAATGATAGTCTAAACCCGAATGTTCCGGCCAGCATTATGCTGGATATGATGCTGGCCATGGTCGGGCGGGCTTTTACCATGTGGATTTACCGCGGTCAAAAACAACGCCTGAGCGGCCAGGCCAATCTCCTGTTCAACTTGATTTGGAAAGCCATATCCACCTAACGAGCGGCGGAGAGGCGTTAGGCCTGGGCTCGCGGCCGATCCTCAAAGCTAAACCAAGGCGGTCGGAGAAGTTTTATGAACCATAAAGAAGCGCCTATCGAGCAGGTACTAGCGCCCCTATTCGACCCCAAATCCGTGGCGGTGATCGGGGCGTCCAATAATTGGAGCAAGTGGGGTTTTTCCACCTTTGCTTCGGTCCTGAACGGATTTCCCGGCAAGGTCTATCCGATCAACAACAGTGAAACCGAGGTCCTGGGCTTCAAGACGTACCGCCGGGTGACCGACATACCCGAGGACGAGCCGGTGGACCTGGCCATTTTCGTCATCCCGGCCCCGGCCGTCCCCGCAGTCATGGCGGACTGTGTCCGAAAGGGGGTCCGGGCCGCGGTGGTCATCTCCGCCGGTTTCGCCGAAACCGGCGCCGAGGGCCGGAAGCTGCAAGACCGGGTCCTGGACATCGCCCGCCAGGGGAACATTCGTTTCACCGGACCCAACTGCATGGGCTATTGGTCCGCCTCGTCCAACTTGAGGGGGTTCATGTTTCCCCTGCCCGTCCAGGACGGCCCCCTGGCTTTCGTTTCCCAGGGCGGCAACGTGGGCGGGGCCGTGGTCCAAATGGCTTTTCGGCGGGGCATGGGACTGCACCGCTACGTGAGTTGCGGCTGCACGGCCGATATCCAGATCGAGGATTACATCGAACACTTCGGCCAGGACCCCAAGGTTCAGGTGATCATGGCCTATATAGAAGGCCTGACCGACGGCACCCGGTTCATCGAAAAAGTGCGTCGTGTTTCCGCCCAAAAACCCGTGATCGCCCTTAAGCCCGGCCGGACCCACGCCGGGGCCAAGGCCATCGCTTCCCATTCCGGGGCCCTGGCCGGTTCGAGCGATCTATATGACAACGCCTTTAAAAAGGCCGGCGTGCTCCGGGTGGACACCCCTCAGGCCCTCTTGGACGTGGCCATGGGCTTCATCACCCAGCCTCTGCCCAAGGGCAACCGGGTGGGCATTATCACTCCGGGCGGCAGTTACGGAGTAATCAGCGCCGACGTCTGCGCTTCCCTCGGTCTGGACGTGATCGACCTGCCCGAGGAAACCATTCGGGAGTTCGATCGGGTCTTCCCGCCCAGGTGGAGCCGGGGCAACCCGGTCGATCCGGCCGGCGATCGCAACTTCATCGCTTATGTCCTCTCACCCGAACTGCTTTTAAAATTGCCCCAGGTGGAAGCCATGATCTTCATGGGCTTTGACAGTCTGGGCAATTTCGGCTCCGTCTACTCGGACTTGAATCAAAAGCTGGCCAGGGTATTTAAAAACTTTTTCGACAAAATCGCCGGGCTCATCCCCGAAAACGAGTCGGGGGATGCCGAAATTGAAAGCCGGTGGATCAAAGAGTTCGTCGGCGAGGTGGTCCACGCCTTTTTCTCGCTTTTCGGCACTTCCGATCCATCGGACGTGGACGCCTTTTTGAAACAAATCACCGTATTTATCACCGGCGAGAAAAGACGGCCGGTGTTCAGCGCCAAATTCCGAAAGGTCATCCAGGTTTACCGCCAGGGTCACTATGAAAACATCGGCGATCTTTTCGCCCAAATCTTCAATCCTCTGGTGGAAGCCACGGTCCTCAATTGGATAGAGACCTATGGCAAGCCGGTCATTGCCACTACCTTCATGGGAACGGCCCCGCCGGTGACCGAGCTAGGTTATTACGCTTATCCCTTCGCCGAGCATGCCATTTTCGTCCTGGCCAAAATGTTGGAATATAAAAATTATCTGGAGCGGGAGCATAATAACTCCTGAACCGTCAGCCGTTCGGAGTGAACGGTCATGGTAATTATATGGAGACGCCAGTCAATTAGAACCTTCATAAGTTAGGGGGAAAAAATGGGATTGTACGACTACACCATCTACAACATCATCAAACGCAACGCCTTTGTTTATCCCGACCGCTTAGGCTGGGTGTTCAATGATGAACAAGTGACCCACGCTCAGTTCAAGGAAAGGGTCGACCGTTTGGCTCGCGGGTTGCTGGATGCGGGTCTGGAGAGAGGCGACCGGATCGGGATTCTGGCCCTGAACAGCCTGAATTTTGCTTATCTCTATGGGGCCGCGGCTAGAATCGGGGCGATTATGCTGCCCATCAACTGGCGGCTCCAGCCTGACGAAATCGAGTACGTCATCTCGGACTGCTCGCCGAAGCTGATGTTCGCCGGCCCGGAATTCCAGGCCCAGGTCAAACTTCTGGTCTCCAAATTTGATTTTATAAAAAAATCCTATTCTTTAGGCGCAGCCGCCGACGGGTTCGCCGCTTTCGACCAATTGATGGACAACGACGGGCAATGTCCCGACCAGGACGTGCGTTCGGAAGACGCCTATGTCATCATCCACACCGCGGCCGTGGCCGGAAAGCCCCGGGGGGCCACCCTGGCCCATCAGGGTCTGATCACGGCCAATATGCAAGGCATGTATATTTGGGACCTCACGGAAAAAGACGCCCACTTATTTGTCCTGCCCATGTTTCACGTGGCCGGTTTGGGCTCGGCCTTGACCGCCATGCAGGCCGGCGGGCTCAACATCATCATGTCCAGGTTCGATGCGGAACAGGCTCTTAAAAACATTGAAAAATACAAGGTCAGCTTCATTGTGGAGTTTACGCCCATGCTCTCCTCGATTTTGGATAAGAACGAGGAGATTAAATGCGATATTTCCAGCCTGCGAGCCATCGGCGGCCTGGATAGCCCGGAAACGGCCAAAAGGTACCAGGATTTGACCGGGGGAACCTTTTGGACGGCTTTCGGGCAATCGGAGACCTCGGGTTTTGTCACTTACGCCCCCTACTTCGAAAAACTGGGGTCGGCCGGACTGCCCAGCCACATGGCCGAAGTCAAACTGGTCAACGAAACCGGCGAATTCGTTGAGACCGGCCAAGTGGGTGAGATTGTGGTCAGGGGACCCATGGTCTTCAAGGGATATTGGGGGCTGGATAAGGACAACGAGTATACCTTTCGGGATGGTTGGCACCACACCGGGGATATGGGCCGTTACGATGAAGAGGGCTATCTCTGGTACGCCGGCCGCATGCCGGAAAAAGAATTGATCAAACCCGGAGGCGAAAACGTTTATCCGGCCGAAGTGGAAAAGGCCGTATTGGAGCATCCGGCGGTCAAGGAGGTCTCGGTCATCGGTGTGCCGGACAAGCAGTGGGGCGAGGCCATCAAGGCGGTCTGCGTCCTGAAGGAAGGCATGGCTTTGGTTGAAGGTGATTTGATCGAATTCGTGGCCTGTAAAATCGCCAGGTTCAAGAAGCCGAAACACGTGGTCTTTGTTCCTGAACTGCCGAAAAACGCTCAAGGAATTATCAACCGGATCAAGGTCAAAGAGGAACACGGAAAAGCTTAACCCCTATATTTTTAAGGAAAAGCCATGGCAGAAAATGGTCATTTGATGCGAACCGAGGGATTGCATCTGCGGTTCGGGGGGGTGATCGCCCTCTCGGACGTCAGCGTCAACGTGGACCGCAGTGAAATCCTGGCCATCATCGGTCCGAATGGGGCGGGCAAGAGCTGCCTGATGAACTGCATGAACGGTTTCTATCGGTCTCAACAGGGTCGGGTGTTTTTCGGGAAACAGGAAATCACCAATCTCAAGCCGCACAAGATCGCGGCTTTGGGGGTAGCCCGGACTTTTCAAGGCATGCAGCTCTTCCCCGGCCTGACCGTCATTGAAAACCTCCTGACCGGTCGCCACAGCTACATGAAGACCAACGCCCTGACCGACTTTTTTTACCGGCCCTGGACCCATAAGCAGGAGATGCGTGAACGCCGCAAGGTGGAGGAGATTATCGATTTCCTCGAGATCAAGAATATCCGCCACCGGGTGGTCGGGGCCCTCAGTTACGGCCTGCGCAAGCGCATCGACTTGGGTCGAGCCCTGGCCATGGGCCCCAAACTCCTGCTCATGGACGAGCCCATGGCCGGCATGAACCTGGAAGAAAAGGAAGACATCGCCCGATTCGTCATCGACATCCGGGAGGCCATGGACATACCGGTGGTGATTGTCGAACACGACATGCAGGTGGTCATGGATGTCGCTGATCGGATTTACGTTTTGAACTTCGGGAACGTGATCGCCGAAGGCCCCCCGGCCGAAATAAAGAAAAATCCCGAAGTCATCAAGGCTTACCTCGGAGAGGAGCAACCAACATGAGCGACAATGACCACGTCCAAAAGAATTGGGGGAATCTGCCTGAGGTTTTGGACCAGGGAGTTGAAACATTGCCGCAACTTCTCCTTTTCCAGGCTCGGAAGTTCGGAGACCGCGTTCTGCACCGGAAGAAAGATTTCGGCATCTGGCAGCGTTTCACCTTCAACGATGTGGTCGAACAAGTCAAGACCTTCGCCCTGGGCTTGGCTTCCCTTGGCGTCAAGCGTGGAGACACCGTGGCCCTGGTCGGGGAGAACGAGCCGGAATTGTTCTGGGGCGAGTACGCCGCGCAGGCCCTGGGGGCCAAGTGCGCCTGCTTGTATCCGGATTTGACCGCCGCCCAGATGGTCTATCTACTGGAGCACTCGGAAGCGGTGGCCGTGATCTGCGAGGACCAGGAGCAGGTGGACAAAGCCTTGGAAATAGAAGACAAAATCCCGGCGGTCGGACACATCATCTATTGGGACGACCGGGGCATGTGGAAATACAAACACCCCAAACTGCTTAAATTCCAGGAAGTCCAGCAGATGGGCCGGGAGTTCGGCCAAACCCGCTCCGACTACTTTGAAACCGAAGTAGCTCAAGGCCAAGGCGATGACATAGCCGTTATTAGTTACACGTCGGGCACGACCGGTCTGCCCAAAGGCTGCATCATGACCCACTTCGGCCTGTTCGACACGGTCTTCCGGGTGACCGGGGCCGTGCCCATGAGGCCTTTCACCCAGTATCTGTCCTATATCTCCCCGGCCTGGGCCACCGAGCAGATGTTCGGGATCACCATGGGTCTATTTTTACCATTGGTGGTCAATTTTCCCGAAGAACCGGAAACGGTCCAGGAAAACCTGAGGGAGATCGGCACGGAAGCCGTGGTCTTTACTCCCCGCCAATGGGAAAGCCTGGCTTCCCTGGTCGAATCGAAAATGATGGACGCCGGGCCGATCCGGAGGGCCTTTTTCCGGTGGGGCATGTCCGTGGGCCGGAAAGTCAATCTGGCCCGACTGGAAGGTCGCACCCCCTCCCTGCTCTGGCGGCTGATTTATCCCCTGGCCGACCAGGCGGTTTTGTTTCCGCTGCGAGACAATCTGGGGCTCCAGGTGGCCTATTACACAGTCTCGGGCGGCTCGGGCATGGCCCCGGACGTGTTTCGTTTCTTCCACACCATGGGCGTCAAGCTCCGCAATATTTTCGGGACCACGGAAATGGGGCTGTTCACCTTACACCAGGGCGAGACCTATGACCTGGAGACGGTGGGCAAGTGGATGCCGGTCCTGCCTCGCCTAGGTCCGTCCTTGGAGTTCAAATTGTCCGATGAAGGCGAACTGCTGGTCAAGGGCGGTTCGGGGTTCGCCGGATATTACAAGAATCCCGAGGCCACGGATAAAGCCATGCCGGACGGCTGGTACCACACCGGCGATTCACTGAACATGACCGACAAGAAAGAGATGGTCTATCTGGACCGCCTGGGCGACATGCGGCAGCTTTCCACCGGCCATTCCTATCCGCCCCAGTTCATTGAAAACCGTTTGCGCTTCAGTCCTTTCATCAAGGAGTGCATGACCATCGGCGACCAGGACAAACCGTTTGTTTCGGCCTTTATCAACATCGACATCGGGACATTGGGGCCGTGGGCCGAGCAGCGCCGCATAGGCTACACCACCTTCACCGATCTTTCCCAGAACGCCAAAATCCGCGAGTTAATCAAGGGCGAAATTGAAAAAGTCAATTACTTTCTGCCGGAAGGGTCTAAAGTCAAGCGATTCATCAATCTACCCAAGGAATTGGACCCGGACGAGGACGAACTGACCCGCAGCCGGAAAATCCGGCGTAAGTTCCTGGAAGGGAAATACGCCGATTTTATTACGGCTATCTATGACGGCCGGACGGAATTCCGGGCCGAGGTGCCGGTCAAGTACCAGGACGGGCGGACCGGCATTTTATCGGCCACGGTCCACGTCAACGATTTAGGAGGGGAGGGGAAGTAGAATCAATGGCCAGCCTGATCTCTCATATCATCAGCGGGGCCCTGGTCGGTCTGCTTTACGCGCTCATCGCCATGGGTTTCGTCATTATTTATCGCTCCGCCAAGGTGTTCAACCTGGCCCAGGGCGAGTTCGTCGTGGTCGGAGCCTTTGTCCTCTGGACTTTTGCCCAGCCCTTGGGTCTGCCCATGTGGCTGTCCCTGGTTCTGGCCTTCTTCGCGAGCTTGATCCTGGGTCTGCTGATTGAAAGGATCATCCTGCGGCCCCTGGTCGGCGAGGAGCTTTTCGCCTTGGTCATGGTGACCATCGGTCTCATGGTCTTTCTCCGCGGCCTGTCCCTGGTCCTTTGGGGGGCGGAAGTCCACTTCATCCCGCCGGTCTTTTCCATGAAGGGGGTCAAGATCGGTCCGATCATGTTGGATAGGGGTTTGCTCATCGGGGCGGGGATAACCGTCCTGGTAGCACTGTTTTTTTCCTGGTTTTTCAACCGGACCCGGCTGGGCCTCGAGATGACGGCCGTGGCCGAAGATCATCAGATCGCCCTGTCCCTGGGTTTGAAGGTCAAGCGGTCCATCGCCGTGGCCTGGGCCATCAGCGGCGTTTTATGCACCCTGGCCGCCTTGATCTTTCTGAGCGGCAAGGGCATGACCTTCCTGGTGGCCGACATCGGCCTGGCCGCTCTGCCCGTGGCCCTTTTAGCCGGTCTGGAATCCATCGGCGGACTGATCCTGGCCGGTCTGGTGATCGGAATATCGATCGGGCTGGCCGAGCACTTCCTGGACCCCTTGTTCCAAGGCGGTGTAGCCGCGGTCTTCCCTTTCGTCATCATGATCATCGTTCTCCTGATCCGGCCCTCGGGATTATTCGGGTGGCGGACCATTGAAAGGATTTAAAAAATGACCCTGCCTGCCGGTGTATACGCTCAAACGTACGACGAGGATCAGGCGCTCGTTAGGACCGGCCCCCAATGGCTTTGGCTCATCGGGTTCCTTATCTTTATCTTTGTCCTGCCCCTCTTTGGCGGCGGCCGGATCGTGGGGATAATGAACGTTATCGGCATCACGCTCATCGCCGTGGTCGGTCTCCAGATCAACGCCGGTTACGGCGGCCAGATCAACTTAGGCCAATCGGCCTTCATGGGCGTGGGGGCTTACGCGTCCGGGGCCATGACCCTTCATCTTAACCTGCCCATCTGGATTACCATTCCAGTCGCCGGGGTCGCCGCCGCTCTCTTCGGGTCCGTCTTCGGAGTGGCCGCGGTCAGAATCAAAGGCTTCTACCTGGCCCTGACCACCATCGCCGCCCAGTTCGTCTTTTCCTTCGCCATGATCAAACTGCCCAAGTCCTGGTTCGGCCAGGCCGAAGGTCTGCGCCTCGATCCGGTCTCGATCTTCGGCTTCGAATTCGATACCGACCGCCGGATGTATTATTTGATTATGGTCATTGCCGTAATCATGATTTACGGGGCCTGGGGCCTGATCCGCAGTCGGACCGGCCGGGCCTTGGTCTCCGTGCGGGATAATGACAACGCCGCCGAAATTATCGGCATTGATGTCTTTTTTTATAAATCCCTGTCTTTTTTCATCGGGGCCTTTTACGCCGGCGTGGCCGGAGCCCTCTGGGGTTACTACGTCCGCTACATCCAGGCCGACCAGTTCACCCTGTGGCTGTCGGTCTGGTATTTGGGCATGCTGATAGTGGGCGGCATGGGTTCGATCTTGGGGGCCATCATCGGCACCGTGGTCATCCGCGTCCTTCAAGAAATGATCACTTTTCTCGGACCCCAATTGGCCGGCATCGAGTTGTTCGCCGGAGTGGGCGGGGAGATAATCTTCGCCTCGATGAACATGCTCCTGGGCGGCATCATTATTCTCTTCGTCATCTTCGAGCCCCGAGGCTTGGTCCACCGGTGGAACATCATCAAGGAGAGCTACCGCATCTGGCCTTTTCCCCACTAAATAAGGGGTGTGCTCTGATATAAGAAGAAACTTCATTCAACCAAGGGAGGAAAGTATGAAAAAAACGCTATTGTTGGTAATGTTCTTGCTGATTGGCTTGAGTCTGACGGCCGGTCCGGCTTTCGCGGAGGCCACCAAGTACAAAGTGCCGGTGATCTCCGACTTTTCCGGAGCCTACGCCGAGCTGTTCAAGACCTGGGTGCCGGTGCACAAGGCTATCTTCGCCTGGTGGAACGACAAGGTCGGCAAGGAACTCGGCGTGGAATTGGACCTCAAGCACTATGACGGCCGCTATGATTCCACCGTGATCGCCAGTATGTGGCCGGGCATTCTGGCCGACTGCCAGCCGATCATCGCCCTGGGCGGCGGCGGGGCCGACGTGGCCGCCCTGCAGCAGCGGCTGCCCCAGGACAAAGTGCCTGTGATTTACGGCACGGCCTCTTACGGTTACGGCTGGCTGCCCAACCAGTGGCTCTTCCAGGTCCGGCCGACTTATCTCCAGGAATTCATGACCGCTTTCGTCTGGTACACCCAGCAGCATCCGGAAAAGAAACCGGTCAAGCTGGGCATCATGAGCGCCCAGATCACCGCGGCCCTGGACATCGTCAAGGGAATTGAGAAATATTTCAAGGACAGCCTGGAACCCAAGGGGATCGCCAAAATCGTGGCCACCGAATACGTGGACATCAACCCGGTGGACGTGTCCAGTCAGATGAAGAAAATCATCGACGCCAAGGCCGACGTGGTCATCGGCCCGGTGACCACGGCCATGTCCACGGCCTACATCCGGGCCTGCCAGATGTACGGGGTCAACATCCCGACCATCGCCTCGCCTCACCACACCATTTTCCCTTACGCCCGGGCCATGAAGACTTATGAACCCTTCGAAGGTCACATGGTCGTGGCCGCTCACGTGTCCATCACCGACAAGACCTCTAAAACCTACGAATTCTTCCAGGACCTGGTCAAAAATTACGGTTTGGATGAAAAATTCTGGAACGTTTATTCGATGATGGCCGTGAATCAGAGCATTCTGGCCGTCCGGGCCGTGGAACACGCGGCCAAGAAGTTCGGGCCGACCGGCCTGACCGGGGAGAAAGTTTACGAGGCCATTCTGGCCGAGCCCTTCACCACCGAAGAGTTGATGGGCTCTCTGCCCAGCCTCTATTTCACCAAGGATGCGCCGTTCTCGACCAAGAACCTTAAGGTTATGATCGAAACGGTCAAGGACGGCAAGTACGTCCTGGCCACGCCGGACTGGGTGCCCATCCCGACCGACATAGAGAAGTGGTAGCCGACTAAAACATTCCAATGAGGTCGTGCGGGGTTTCCCGCACGACCCAAACTTGTCCAAGGATGGGGTCATGAAAAACGGATTGTTCTTGGAACTGAACAATGTGGAAGTGATTTACAGCGACGTCATTTTGGTCCTCAAGGGCATCAACATGGCCGTGCCTGAAGGGCAAATCGTCGCCCTCCTGGGCGCCAACGGCGCGGGCAAGACCACCACGCTCAAGGCCATATCCGGTCTGCTCCGGTCCGAGGACGGGGAGGTCACTTCCGGGACCATCGCCTTCCAGGGCAAACAGATTCATCGGGAAGAACCCCAGAACATTGTGGGTATGGGCTTGGTTCAAGTCATGGAAGGACGCCGCGTCCTCGAACACATGACCGTGGAACAGAACATGATCGTGGGCGGCAATAAACTCAAAGACCGCCAGGAACTCCAGGCCGAGCTGGGGAAAATATATTCATACTTCCCGATCCTGAAAGAATTTCAAAACCGGATTTCCGGCTATCTTTCCGGAGGCCAACAGCAGATGCTGGTCATCGGCCGGGCCTTGATGGCCAAACCCCGACTGATTCTCCTGGATGAGCCGTCTCTCGGCCTGGCCCCGTTGGTGGTGGCGGAAATCTTCGACATCGTCCAAAGGATGAAGGAAGAAGAGAAGGTCACTTTCCTGTTGGTCGAACAGAACGCCAAGGCGGCCCTGGGCATCGCCGACTATGGTTACGTTTTGGAAAACGGCCGGATCGTCTTGTCGGCCTCCGGCGAAGAATTGCGGGAAAACGAGGACATCAAGGAGTTCTATCTGGGCATGAACCTCTCCGGCGAGGTCAAGAGCTTCCGGGACGTCAAGCATTACAAACGCCGCAAAAGATGGCTGGGATAAAGTCTGGAGACTGGTTAAACCGGGCCGTTGACTATTAAAAATCAGGAGCGGCTCTCTGATAGGCCTTAATTGCACGGGAGATCTCTAGTGAAAAGACGACTGGAGGACAAGGCGGCCATAGTGGTCGGGGCCGGGACCAGGGGGGAAGGGATCGGCAACGGTAAAGCCACGGCCGTTCAATTCGCCCGGGAGGGGGCCAAAGTCCTCTGTGTGGACCTGGTCGAGGCCGAGGCCGAACGGACGGCCCAAATGATCCGGGCTGAGGGCGGTCGGGCCGAAGTCTGTCCGGCCGACATCGTCAAGGCGGCGGACTGCCGGCGGGTGGTCGAAACCTGTCTGGACCGTTTTCAAAAAGTCGATATTCTTCATAACAATGTCGGCATACCTTCCGGGACCGAGATAATCGACACGGCCGAGGAGACCTGGGACCAAGTCCTGGAAGTCAACCTTACCGGCATGTTCCTGATGTGCAAACAGGTCCTGCCCAGGATGATCGAAGGCGGCGGCGGATCGATTATTAACGTCTCGACGGTGGCCTCGGTCCGGTCGTTCCCCGACGCGGCTTACTCGGCCTCCAAAGGGGCGGTCAATTCCTTGACCGTTTATCTGGCCGGCCGTTACACCCGTTACAACATCAGGGCCAACGCCCTTCTTCTGGGGTATATGGATACACCGCTGGCCCGGCCGGCCTGGGAAGATGAGAAGGTCAGGCAGTTCAATATACGACAAGTGCCCATGCGCCGGTTCGCTTCACCCTGGGAAGGGGCCATGGCGGCGGCCTTCTTGGCCTCGGATGAGGCCTCTTATATCACCGGGGCCGTTATCCCGGTGGACGGCGGGCTGAGTATATCCTGATGGTAATCGTTCAGTGAACGGCGGTCTGAATTCCCGCTTATGAGGGAATGAAGTTAGTAACTAGATGTCATTTACCCGAAAGCTCACCCTCGACGTGCCGTCTGGACCTGACCCGAAGCCTCATCGAAGACTGGGTTCCCGCTTTCGCGGGAACGACGGTTTGGGTATTTCGGGCGAAAACAACCATCAAGCCTCATTGACCCCGACTGTCATTTTGCGGCTGCGCCTTAAGAGGCATGAATGTTCTTACGAAAGCGGGAATCCACTTCTGCCGGGCGGATTGAAAAAGCGGAAAACCACCCCCATTCTCTGAACGGTTACTCCTGGTTCCTAATATATCCTTCACTGAATCTGTCTTTTATGATAACCTTCAGTTGGTGTTTATTCAAAAACAATTTATGAAAATAAATTTTAGGGGGGAAAGCATTCCTTCGTAAAAAGAAATCCTTGAGGCTTTGGAACGCCTCAAAGAAGATCAAGACTTTTCGGGACAGCCAGACACACATTACAAGCAATGCCGAGGAAATACTCTAAGAAAGATAAAATGAGGAGGTTCAAAATGAGATGTAAACAGTTGGCGGTTGTATTGGTAATGGTTTTAGCCCTGACCCTGCTGGGAACCGGCAACGCCCGGGCCGAGGTCAAGGAATACGAACTCCCTTCACTTTGCGACTTTTCCGGACCCTACGCGGATTTGATGAAGTTTCTCTTACCCGTAAGGAAATCCATTCTCGATTGGTGGAACGATACCGAAGGGAAAAAACTGGGAGTCAAGCTGTCCACCAAGGATTATGACACCCGTTACGATCCTTCGGTGGTAGCCAGCTTCTGGCCCGGCATCGCGGCCAAGAATCCTATTGTGGCTTTCGGATTGGGCGGCACCGACGTGGCCGCCCTCCAGCAGCGCCTGCCCAAAGACAAAATTCCGGTAATCTATGCCCCGGCTACTTATGGTTACGGCTGGCTGCCGGACCAATGGATTTTCACTCCCCGCCCTACATATCCCCATGAGTACCTGGCGGTTTTAAATTGGTACATCAAACAAAACCCGAAAAAACGGCCGGTCAATGTGGCCTTGATGACCACCCAGGCCAGCCCGGCCTATATCGACATCGTTACCGGCGTTAAGAAATACGTCCAGGACAAGCTCGAACCCAAGGGACTGGCCAAGATGGTGGCCGAGGAATGGATCAATATCCAGCCGGTGGATATTTCCACCCAAATGAAAAACCTGGTCGATAAAAAAGCCGACTTGGTATTCGGCATCGCTAACACCACCATGGCCGCGGCGTATGTCCGGGCCCAGCAATCCCTAGGGGTCCATATTCCGACCATCGCTTCCCCTCACCACACCATCTGGCCGGTGGCCATGGCCATGAAAAGCTACGAACCCTGGGAAGGCCATTACGTGGTCGCAGGTCACTTCAATTCGGCCCTCAAGCAAGGCAAGCCCTTTGATTTTTATCAAATGCTGACCCAAAAATACGGCCTGGACGCAAAGTTTTGGAATCCCATCGCCATGCTAAGTTATTGCCAAGCCACTCTCCTGGTCAGGGCGGTCGAGCACGCCGCGGAAAAGGTCGGCGGGGCCAACCTGACCGGCGAGGCGGTGTACAATGCCATGTTTGAAAAACCTTTTACCGAGGAAGAACTGATGGGCATCTTGCCCACCCTTTATTTCACCAAAGATGCCCCCTTTTCCACTAAAGACATGAAGGTCATGATCGCCACAGTCAAGGACGGCCAGTATCAACTGGCCGCTCCCGGCTGGGTGCCCGTCCCGACCGACGTGGAAAAATGGTAAAAATTCTCTAGGTAATTCGGCGTAAAAAATAAAAACCTGACCGGCGGAACCTCCGATTTTAAAGGAGGCTCCGCCCATCTAAAGAAAGGGTAGTGAATTTCATGGCCGAGAAAATTCCTTTTCGGGAAGGAACCTTCATCGAGGATGCCGAGGGCGGCCGCCTGGTCGGCAACAAATGTAAGTCATGCGGACAGATATTCTTTCCCAAGGTTCAACCTTGTCTGAACTGTTTTCATAAAGACCTGGAGGAAATCCCCCTGAGCCGTCAGGGCGATCTTTATTCTTACGCCACGGCTTATATGCCGGCTTCACATTTTCAGCCGCCTTACACCGTCGGGTATGTAACTCTGCCGGAAGGGGTCAGGGTCTTTGCGCCGTTAAAGGAAATCGAGGGCCAATCCTTTCAGGTGGGCCTGCCCATGAAGCTGGTGATCGAGACACTCTGGCGGGAGGGTGACAAGGAGGTCATCGGGTACAAATTCACCCCGGCCTGATCAACATTATAAGGATACCGGACTCAAAGACTCTAACATACTATTTACCGCCTAGAGCGGCCAAGAGAAGGGAAGTCCAATGAGAGAAGTCGCAGTAATCGGCGTCGGCCAGAGCATTTTCGGGAAACTGCCCAACAAAGGCGTGGCCGAACTCGGCCGGGAAGCCGTCTCCGCCGCGATCGCGGATGCCGGGGTCAAACCCAAGGAAATTCAATTTGCTTACACCTCCAGGCTTTATGACTCTATGGTCACCTCCCAAACCGTCCTGAAGGAAGTGGGGGTGACCGCCCTCGAGATGTTCAACGTGGAAAACGCCTGCGCCGGAGGATCGACCGCGGTCCGGGGCGTTTGGAAGGACATTGCCAGCGGGCTTTACGATATGGGTCTGGCCGTCGGCGTGGAGTCCATGACCACCAGCCCCATCGCCGGCAAGCTGATCCCGCCGGCCAAGGACGATCTGGAGGGGCAGCTAGGCATGACCATGCCCACCCTCTTCGCCCTGCTGGCCCGACGGCAGATGGAAGAACACGGAACCACCCTCGAAGACTTCGCCCAGGTCTCGGTGAAAAATCATCATCACGGCTGCCTGAATCCCATGGCTCAATACAAAAAAGAATTCACCATCGAGGAGGTCCTCAATTCCCGGATGATCTGCGACCCGATCACCCTGCTCCAATGCTGCCCCAACACCGACGGGGCGGCCGCGGTGATCATGTGCTCGATGGACCTGGCCAGGCGATACACAACCACCCCGATTAAGGTGGCCGCCTCGGTCTTGCTTTCCGGAGACTACACCTTTCGTCAGGCGGACATCACTTCTTCGCCCTTGGGGACCCAGGCGGCCAAAATGGCGTATGAAATGGCCGGGCTAGGTCCGGAGGACCTGGATGTGGTCGAGCTCCACGAGGCCTTCGCCCCCGAAGAGATACTCCGGTACGAGGACCTGGGTCTGTGTGCTCCTGGCGAAGGCGGGGCCTTGCTGCGCTCCGGGGCCACCGCCGTGGGCGGCAAAATCCCGGTCAATCCCAGCGGCGGTCTCTTGTCCCTCGGACATCCGCTGAGCGCTTCGGGAGTGCGGGTGGTGGCCGAAATCACCCTTCATCTGCGCGGACAGGCCGGCCAAAGGCAAACGCCCGACGCCAAAGTTGGATTGGCCCATATGTTAGGCGGGGTGGTGGCCGGTCTCGAAGCCGGGGCCTGCGGCATTCATATCCTGACCAGGTAAAAACGGCACTATAAGGTCTGGGACTTTTTTCATCCTCACAGCAAGGACAGGAAAAATCCGAGGCCATCGTAAGAAAAGTCGAGAGGCGCGAGGCCGACTTCGATGAGTTCCAGCCTGTAAGGTTCACCGAAGTCGGCCCGGTCTCAATTCCTCTTGAGGCGCGTGGATTGTTAGGCTCTCCGACACCTCATTTCGTCCGGCGTTCGAGGAGCAGCCCGAAGCCAAAACCGGTTGCGAGGACTCACTGAGCGAACCGGGACAGACGGTCAAGTTCAATACAGAAGGAATTTTTCCCTTTCAACGGCAAAGGCTTCCAGGTCCGGCTGCCAGGCGCGTTCCAGCGCCCTGGCCGTTCGGCCGCTTTCCAGTCCTTCCCGGACCGAGACGTCGCCCAGGATCAAATCGATGGGCCGGCGATGGAACTCGTACTCGTAAGGCGGCTCCTTCCACCGGAACTCCCTGGGATATAAACGGAGAATGATTTCCAGGGCGGTCAGCGAGGTTAGATAGGGCCGGAAGGAGCGGGCATCTATGGGGTGGATTTCCAAACCCCGGCAGACCTGGCCCTGGAACTTGTGAAAAGCCGGCTGGAAACCGGACGGACGGAAGACCACGCCCGGCAGGTCCCGCCGGTCCAATTCCTCCTTGAGAAGATAGGGGTCGATGAAAGGCGCTCCGAAGAGGTGAAAGGGGCGGGTGGTGCCCCGGCCTTCGGATATGTTCGTTCCTTCCCAAATGACCTGGCCGGGATAGACCAGGGCCGTTTCCGGCTCGGGCATATTGGGCGAAGGCATAACCCAGGGCAGACCGGTTTGGTTGAAATACATGTCCCTTGGCCAGCCTTCCATTTTAATCACTTCCAGTTCCGGGGCCGGGTCCATTCGGGCGGCCATGAACAGAGCCAGTTCTCCTAAGGTCAGCCCGTGGCGCATGGGCATGGGATGGAGGCCCACAAAAGAAGCGCATTCCGGCTTGAGGATGTTGCCTTCAACTTCGGTTCCGCCGATAGGGTTGGGACGATCGAGGACTACGATCTTGATTCCGGCTTGGGCCGCCTCTTCCAAACAGTAGGACATGGTCTGGGCGAAGGTATATATCCTGGCGCCCGCGTCGACCAGGTCGATCAGAAGCACGTCCAGGCCGGCCAGCATCTCCGGCTCCGGTCGGCGGGTCCGGCCATAGAGGCTGAAGATGGGCCGGCCGGTCCGCTCTTCAAGCCCGTGATCGGATTCGACCATGTTGTCCTGTTTCTCCCCGGCAAAACCGTGTTGCGGCCCGAAGAGGGTCTTGAGGCGGCCGGGCAGGACGCGGTCGATTAATACCACGGCATGCTCGTAGTTCGGTCCGATGGAAGCTTGGTTGGTTAGAAGTCCCAAATTGGCCCGGGCCAAGTCGGAAGGGGGAGCGGAGACCAGGCGCTCCAATCCGGTGCGCACTCGTTTCATTATGTCCTGTAAGTTCCTTTGACCATAATGTGGAAATGTTCCATCGTTTGGAACGCCTTGAGGACAAAAAGGACGCCCACTGCCGCCGAGGTCAAGACGATTCCCGGCACGACGGTTTTGGTTCCGAGCGAAGTCCCGCCCAAACCGGTCATTGTTTTCCCCTCCGGATTGAACTGACGGGCGAGAATTAATTATCGCAGACTTGCTGGTCGGTTCAAGCCAATTCGGGGGATTATTTTTGGAGAGGGGGGTCGGTCTCGGATTTGTCTTCAAACGCGGCCATATCAGTGGGCAATCGTTTGAATCCGTGAAGGCGGAAAAAAAGGTCTAAATTCATAGTCTCGGGTGATTCGCCGGGGACGGCTGAAAATTGCAGGGTGTCGTTGGTCCAGCCAAAGGGATTGCCGGGAGAATAGGACCAGACCAGGGCCGCTCCGAACTCCCAAATCGGTCTGAGCCAATAAATTCCTGGCATTAATAATAAAGAGGGGTCGACGGGGAGAAAAAATTTTACCCAAGCCGGGTCGGGTCCAATTTGTTCCGCGTTGATGGTTCCGCTCTTTACTACTGTTTCTCCGGGACGTCCGTCCCGGTCGGACCTGATCTCGACCCAGACCGTTCCGGCCGCCTCGACCGGCCGGGCTAAAAATAGATCGAGGCGGGTCAATTCGAAAGGCGTATCCAGGATCACGCCCTGATAAATTCTATCGTCTTTCCCCAGGGCCAGTCCGGCGGCAGCCGCGTTGACGGGCCGGGCCGATCCCGAGATTCGAGCGCCTGACCAAGCGAACTCGGCCGATGGAAGGGGCTCCGTCACGGGTCCCAGCGTGAACGGACCGACCCGGGGCCATGACCCAACCCGGTCCTGTGACAGCCGGGCCGGGCGGAAGGGCTGGATCGGACCGATGCCGGCCTGGAAGGGCGGCCGATCCCGTCCGGTGGAGTTGAGGGGGGCGGCCAGAACCAGGTTCCGGGGTCGCTCCCATTCCTCGGACGCCGCCACGGTCTCCGGACCCCTCAGCACTTTCAAATCGATTTCCTCGAAAGCCTCCGGCTGATCCAATGCACCGCTCCACATGATCGAACCGTCAACCGAGGCTTGGGCCGCGTCGAGACCCTCTCCCAGCCGAAAGTAATAAGGTGAAACAACGTATCGGCTCTGGAGGGGATCGCACTCGACCCATCCTTGGCCGGGGAAATAGACTTCTATCCAGACGTGACGGCCTCGGCCGATCCTGGTCAGCCAAATATTTCGCTCGGTTCGAATCCGCCAGGGTCCGTCCGCCGCCAAACCGGCCACCACTCTGGTCGGCATGTCGATCCGGCGAAGCATGGCCGCGGCCAAATGAGCCAGCCCTTCGGCCGAACCCCGTCCGGAATTCAGCACGCTCAGGGCGTCGGTCGGCCGGGCCGTCGGGTCCGGTTTAATATTGTCCGCGATCCAGTCGAGAATCGTCCTGACCGCCTGATCCTGGCTGGAAAGCCATTGGACCAGGACTCGACTCAGGTTGCCTACGGCCGGATCGTCCTTTTGGACCGACTCGGTTGCGGCCAAGTTAGATCGGACGGCTTGGGGGATATTCACCAGCGGATAAGGGTAGTCCCCCGAGAGACGATCCGGACGCCGGACGGTTTGAACTTCAAAACGTCTGGTGAACGTCGCCGGACGGGTTTCATTTTCGAAGATAAACTCGGTCACCTTGGCCCCGCTGTTTTGATGGCGGTGTTCGATCCGGGTGGGTTGAGGCTGGGTGTCCAAACGGAAATCGACCACCTTTTGTCCGCTGGAGGGGCTGGTTATGTCCGGAGGATGAACTATCCGGCAGGCAAGCCGGGCGGTGGGCCCGGGAAGAACGATTCGATTGATGGTCCTCACGCTGAGGACGGCGTCCATGGGTTCGGTCAGGATGAGGGTTTCGGCCCCGCTTCCAGGGGGCAGGGCCAGCCAGGCGAGCAGAAACCACGGCCACAGGAAGGTCCCGGCCCCATTTTTCCGGGGACCTCCGATCCTGGAATTGGGCCGACGTTGAATCACGAACCAGGGGGATCGGAGGCTCGGACCGGTTGGGGCTGGCAGACAGGGCAGAAGTGGGTGCCGCGTCCGGCCGCCGTTATCCGGCTGATCCGACAGCCGCAAACCAGGCAGTTTTCGCCGCCGCGGCCATAAACCCGATGTCTGTTCTGGTACTCTCCTCCGACGCCGGCCAGGCCCACGTAATTCCTGGTGGTCGAACCCCGACAGCGGATGGCCTCCTTGAGAATTTTGAGAATCTGTTCGTGGAGGCGGCGGGCCAAGTCTTCCTCAATCAAGTGAGCCGGATGCAGTGGATGGACGCCGGCGGCGAACAGGGCCTCGTCGCAGTAAATATTGCCTAGGCCGCTGATGACCCGCTGGTCGAGCAGCACGGCCTTGATCCGTCCTTTTTTGGATCGCAGCAGCCCCGCGAATTCGGCCGAAGTCAACTGAAAAGGGTCCGGGCCTATCTCCTGGCTTTTGAGCCATTCCGCGTATTCCTGGGCCTCCAGGCCCAAAAAATATCCGAATTGGCGCATATCCCGGTACAAGAGGGCCTTGCCGTTCTCAAATTCGGTGATCACGTGGACATAGTCGGGCCAGACGCCTTGAAACTCGCCCCATAGAAACTGGCCGGTCATCTTCAAGTGAACGATTATATACCGCTCGGCGGAAAGAGAAAAAACAATGAATTTCCCCCGGCGTTTGACGGCCAGGATCTCCGCTCCGGTCGCCAGCCGGACCAGGCGGCGGGGTCCCGTTCTGACCAGCTTATTCAGCCTGACCCGGACCGTCTCGATCCGCCGGCCGATGACCAGGCTGCGCAGGTCCCGCACTATGGTTTCAACCTCCGGCAACTCGGGCACATGTTCTCCTTATCTCAGCAGCAGCCGGCTTTTGACCTGGTGGGGCCGGATTGTTCAATAATGAGGCCGTGAGTCGACAAATCCCGACTTTCGGCTGAGCAGCAACAGGCGGACGCCTGGCGGCCCAGGGCGGTGTTGATCAGGGCGGCCGCGCAGCCCACCCCGGCCTGGACCGTCACGGCCTCCACCGGACAGTTGACCGCGCAGGCCCCGCATTCCATGCAGGCGTCCCGATCCTTGATGATCGCCCGCCCGTTTTTCAGGCTGAAAACCTCGTGGGGGCAGACGGTCAGACACAGGCCGCAGCCCACGCACTTTTCCTCATCAAGCTGGAGAGTGGTCACTCCGGAAAGGTATCGCATAGGTAAGAAACTCCTAAGATGAATCAGTTCATAAAACGAGAGCCTGACCAAAGGCCCAAGCCGACCAGGCCGGCGGCGATTTGCAGGGGCAAGGCCGCGCGCATCTCTTTCTTTACGCCGGACAGCGAGGTGAAGGTCGAGGCCCCGGTGAAATTCATGGCCAGGTAGGCCGAGGCCGCGGGGATCAACAGGAGCCAGGCCAGGAATTCCAGGCGTCCCGGCCAACCGGCCAGGTTCGGCCCCTTGATCAGCAAGAGGAACAAAGCCATGACCAGTCCGGAGTGCAGACCCTTGACCGAAAAGGCCCGGCCCGGCAGCCAGGGCAAAAAGATCGGCGTCAGCATGGCCCCAACGACTATGGCCGCGGCTAAGGCCACTACGGCAAACAGACCGTAGCCGAGGGCGTTTGACCAGAAACCGGCCGGTCCGCCCAGACCCCCGAGCAGAAACAAGGCCAAGGCGACGAAAACACCGATCTTCAGGGCGGCGACCAGTTCGACGGGTATAAGGACCAACCGCTCCCAAAGGGTGAAGGTCTTGCGGCGCATGGCCGGCGTGGCCCGGCCGCCCGCCTCCCAGTAGGCCGGGAGGTCTTTAGCCCGAATGGGGCCGTATTTCACTTCGAATCCGGCCAGCCTTTTGACTTGGTGGGCGGCTACACCCGGTCCGGATAATTGGGGCAAAATTAACTGACGGTGTTCGACTATCCGGTCGAGGCCGCTCGATTCGATTCGCCGGACCAGTTCGGCTGTCCCGAAAGTCCCTTTGCCGGCGGCGCACCAGACGTTGATGCCCTTGGTGTCCAGGACCAGAATCCAGGCGTCCCGGCCATGCAGGGCCGACCGAAGAGCGTCGAAACTCATCTTGTAATTGGCCGTGGCCAGGACAGGCGACCGGGAATCAGGCCGGCCCAAGGCGTAGAGACCCGGCTCGACCATGTAATTCATTCGGCCGACTCCCCAGCGGGCCTTGAACGTTCCCCAGTGATCTTTGAAATTTAAAGATGAAGGAACCAGAGGTATTTGCCCGGCCGACGACTCGACCGAAGCCGCCACAAACGGCTGGTCCGGGCTGGGAAAGGTGATTTCAACCGGCCCCGGAAGGTCTGGAAGGTCGGTTGAAGCCATGGGCAATGGTCGAAAGGTCGGGGCGGTCTCCATTTTTTCACCATCCGAAAACGACGAACTGCTGGACTTCAACCATATCACTTCGCTTTAACTTGTCAAGGTCAAGACCGGTCCGGGATTCGATGTTTCAAAGCCGCGCCGATTCAATTTATACACTGACCGGACCAGCGGTCTAACCTCAACGCCAGCCAAAGAATTTCCCTTGACACTCAGTGTTTTTCCCGCTTATACTCCCAGACTAGTTATTGGATTTTTAAATTACAGAAAAACCTGAAAGGTCGAATCTTGGGGGTGACAGAAATGAAGCGCATGAAAGCGTGGGGGCTACTTAGTGCGGCTACGATTTTTTTGGGTGTTTTTTTAAATTTTGGCGCGATACCAATGAGCTGGGCCGGGAGCCTCTTCCAGGCCACGGTGTATGTCCCGGCCTTTCCCACCCAAACCTACACGATAGATTTCAATAAGGCCGAAGAACTCGATAATCAATTCGACCGGTCGGTTATCCAGCAACACATTCCAGCATATAACGACACTTTGGCCGTTCGGGGCACCGTGAATTTCCGCGGTCTGGAAGTCCGCTTGAGCTTTCCGGCCAACTCCAATACCTTGACCTTGCAAATTCCTTCCATCGGCGTGAATGAAACCTTCACCGGGGCCAACCGTGACGCCACGGTCAGTCAACTCGAGGATTGGTTCAAAAAGGACGGCGGCGCGGCCCTGTCCAAGATGCAGGCCGAACTGGTCAAGGTCTCGCCCACCGACCCAGTCGCCGGCAACCCGACCTCTCTCCAGAGCAACATGGTCACCAGTGCCTTCAGCCAGGGGTTCATTTCCACCACCAGCCAAATCACCTCGGCCCCGACCACGGCCGCCGCAGACACGGCCAAGCCCACCAAGAACTCCGACATGATCGGGATCGGCGCCCGTTTCGGCAGTCTCAAGGCCGGCGGACTGGACGGCTCTTACTACTCCTTTCCCTTGTCCTACTCTTTCCGATCCAACCAGGACCCCAAAAAAATGCTGACCGTCTCTCTGCCCATCACGGTGGTCGAAGTCGAGCAGGCCACCAGCTACAACATCGGGCTGGGCGTGGGTCTGACCTGGCCGGTGCGGCCCAACTGGGCCTTGACCCCGGCCGTCCAGTACGGCTTCGTCGGCTCCGTTGAGCAGGGCGCGGTCTCTCAGATGGTTTCGGGCTCCCTGACCAGCGCCTATACCTGGGACTTGGGGAGCGATTACCTCCTGAGCATGGGCAACATGTTCGGCTATTACAAGACTATGGAGTTCGAATACCAGGGCTACAAGTTCGACCCCAACATTTCCAACACGGTCTTCCGTAACGGTCTGATGCTCTCCGTACCCACGCCGAAGCTTTACCCCGGCACCGTGGTCGAGGTGTTTGTCATTGACACCCGGTTCTTCGGCGACGACCTTTACCTGGACGCCTACGATGAAATCGGCGTAGACTTCGGCTTCAGGAAATTCGAGTCCAAGGACCTGCCCGAAAAGATCGTCAACACCATCAGGGACCTGAGGATCGGGGTCAGCTACTTGTGGGCCGACGGGGATAACAGCATCATGACCCTGAACTTCGGCTTCGCTTTCTAAAAAGAGACTAAACCGAATGAAAAACCCTGCCCGCCAGGCAGGGTTTTTTTATCCAATTTCTTACCAGTTTATACCATTTTTAGTTTGAAACAAAATCAAGCGTCCAAGTCGTCATTGCGAGGTCCGCGCCGTGCGGACCGGAGCAATCTCTATTAAAGTCAAGGGATTGCTTCGTCGCCTCGCCATCGGCGGGACTTCTCGCCATGACCTTGTTTTGTGATATTTCAAATGTGATTTGGTATTACTGTTTCCGGAACCGGAAGGTGAATTCCAGGATTTGTCCCGCCCGGTTCACGGTCAGGATGTGGTCGTTGTCAGGACCGCCCTCGACGGCGGCCCGATGGAAATCGAGTAATGATTCGAGCGGCCGCCCGTCCATTTCGACCAGTTCATCTCCGGACCTCAAACCGATCCTTTCCGCCTCGCTGCCGGGAATGACCGAAGCAACCAGAATATTTCCGGAAGAATCGGTCCGAAGCTCGATCCCCAGTCTCAATCTTTGCCTGGGCGGCTCGGGCCGGGTGACCCAGACAAAGTCCCCGGTCTCTGGAGTCAGCGTCTCGGTGTCGGAAGTCGAAAGCATGAGCACCCTGGCTTGAGGAACGGGCAAACGCCTGGCCGTCCGGTCCGGCACGCCGTAGCCGTGAATTACGTGTTCGTTGCCGCAAATGACTATGGCCCGCCTTTCCCGGCCGGAGGACGAAATCAGGTAACCGGCCAGGGTTTCGGCCATGGTCTCGTCCCAGACGACCTGAGCGGCAAAAAAATGGTCCAGGTTCTTGGCCTTATGCCTGGAAAAAGCCGTGGCCACGCGCCGGCGATAGGGCTCAGGCCCAAACTGGAGCTCCCCGGCCACGGCCTGCCGTTCCTCTTCGCTCAAGCCCGCCAGTCCAGACACGGCCACCTTGGCCACAATGCTCCGGGGAGCATTCAAGGCCAGGAGAGGCGTCCGGGTTTCCCTGGCCCATTGGAGAAGCGGGAAATAAACCTCAAAGGTGTCCAAATCCAATATCCGGCCCTGGACCTTCTCCTTGAAGTCTTCCTCGCCGAGTTGTCCGTTGACCCATCGGTCCAGAAGGTCCTGGTGCGGTCGGGCAAAGACTTCCAGGGCCACCGCCAGCCGGGGGTCTCGGGCATGAAGCTTCCGAATGATTTCCAGTTGATGACGGTGCTGGGCCGCGTGAGAATGGACCTCGCCAAGAAAAACCACCCGGACCGCGGCCAATCGGTCCGCCAATTCCTCCAAGGTCAACGTCCGGTCCCTCTTAAGATCGATGATCCGGTCGGGTGGCAAGTTTCTATCGCCTCCGGCCAGGCGCAACCCCGTCATGGTAGGGGAACAGGCCAGGACCTGGAAAAGGGCCAGACCCAGAAAAATAAAAGTCTTGAAAATGGGAAAATCGGACCACCCGGACTGCTCCGGTTTTGTCTTTCCCATAAAAATCAATGGTCCGCCTTAATCAGCCTGGCCGGCAAGGCCCGCAGATTCGGCGTCCCTAAGGCCTTGTTCACCGGAGAACCGGAAGTCAGGACATTATAGGTCGTCTCGGCCCAGCTTGATTGATTTTCCGGACCCAGCGAGGGACGCCACCAGCCGTGGACCACGCTGACCACTCCCGGCCGAATCCGGTCGGTCACCCTGGCCAGAACCTTGATCTTTCCGGCCTTGGTTTCCACCCAGACCATATTTTCGTCCTCAACCCCGGCCGCCCGGGCCGTCTCGGGGTGGATTTCGACTAGAGGCTCCGGTTCCCGAGCGGTCAAACTTTCGATATAGCGATGATCGGAGCCGAAAAAGTTCCGGCTTTTGTGTCCGCTCAAAAGCAAGGGGAAATCGGCGTCTTCGGCCTGTGGCGGACCGGACCAGGTCGGCAGCGGGTTGAGACCGGCCTTTTCCGCGATCGACATGACCAGTTCAACCTTGCCCGTCGGCCTCTTGAAGCCTTTCTCCTTGTATTTAAAATATTTAACGGGTCCGCGCAGGATGCCCTGTTCGGCCAGCTCGCCGTAGGTCATGCCCGCCGGTTTTAATATATCGCCGAGCATATCTTCATAATTTTCCCACCACAGCGATTCCAAACCCAGCTTTTTAGCCAATTCATTAATAATCTTGGCGTTGGGCCAGCAGTCCGGCGGCGGGTCCACGATCTTGGGCCGGGCCAGCACGAAGCCGTGACTCACCCCGAAATGGCCCAGATCGTTGTATTCAAGCTGGGTGGCCGCCGGCAGAACCAGATCGGCCAGGGCCGCGCTAGGCGACAGAAAAGTCTCGGTCACTACCAGGAAGTCCAGACTTTTAAGAGCTTGGTAGGTTTCATGACTGTCGGACCAGGCCAGGACAGGATTGCTGACCTGAACGTAGGCCGCTTTGACCGGATAGGGGCGGCTGTTCAGGACGGCTTGTTTGAAATGTTCCGGGGGGACCACCACGAAACCGGGAGCCGGCCCGTAAGGGGCGGAAATCATCGTTTTGGGCCGTTCGGGCAGAAGATCGGCCCTGACGAATTCTCTCAGACTCAGGACCGGCGGCGGTCCGGGGGCGATGTTTCCGCCTGGAGCATCCAAATTGCCGGTGACGGCCATCAGGGAAATCAGGGCCCGGGCCGTGTCGAAATTTTGCACGGTCTGTTCTATCCCGTTGCCCCACTGAATCATGGCCGGCTTGGCCTGACCATAAATCCGAGCGGCCTTGACTATGGCTTCCGGCGCAAGACCCGTGACCGCCGCTGTTTTTTCAGGCGTCCATTCCCGGACGTGCCGGGTCAGCTCATCGAAACCGAAAGCAAAGTCCTTGACAAAATCCCGGTCGAACAGGCCTTCACCGATGATCGCCTGAAGAAAGCCCAGAGCCAAGGCCAGGTCCGTGCCCGGCTTGATAGGCAGCCAAATCTCGGCCCGTTCGGCCAGTTGGGTCCGCCGAGGGTCGATCACGATCAAGGGCGGCTGATCCGTTTTGAGCCGTCTTAAAAGCCTGGTGCAGATCACCCCTTCCTCGTTGGTCGCCGTCAAATTAGACCCCCAGACCACCATGGCCCGGGTCGGGTTTTCGTAATCGGCCACCGGGAAAAAGCCGCAGGTCAATATACCGGCGATTTCCCGGGGCATATGACACACATTCTGAGGTCCGACCACGTTGGGTGAACCGAAGGTATTGGCCAGGCGGATCAGGATGAAATGTTCCAGCCCCTTGGGCGCCCCTTGGCAGAAGGCTACGGCTCGGGCCCCGTATTTGTCCTTGACCCGGTTCAATCCTTCGGCGGCCGATTCCAAGGCCTCGGTCCAGGAAATTTCGGCCCATCGGCCCGAACCCCGCTCCCCCAGCCGCCGCAAGGGCTTTCGGAGCCGCTGGGGGTGGTTGAGCAGTTCAGGCAGCGCCCTGGCCTTGGGACAAATGTGGCCGTGGGAAAGGGGGCCTTCCGGGTCGGGTCCGAGGCCTGTCACCCGGCCGTCCTCGACTTCGACCACCAAGGTGCATCCGCCATGGTCCATGCGGCCGCAGTGTGTTTTGATCTTTTTTTTCATTTGATCACCTCGCCTCTCGGATAAAAGGCTCATCGTCCTGGTTTAATTGCGGCCTTGTCCGGATCGACCGCGTTTGTGGAAGTCAGCCGAGCCGAAGGACCTCCTTCACGGCCCGGACCAAAAAGTCGTTAGCCGCCCTGTCTTTTACGGCCACCCGGATATAGCCCCTAAGCAGACCCTGGAAAGAAGCGCAGTCACGAACCAAAATGCCCCGACTTTTCAAACCGGAGGCCAACCGATTCACCGTGATTCCGGGTCGATCGACCTTGATCAAGAGATAATTGGCCCGGCTGGGGATGACCGGCCCCAACCCGGCGTCGGCCAGGCCGCCGGCCAAGCGGCTTCGTTCCCGGGCCACCGCTTTCCGGGTGCGGGCGGCGTAATCCTCCTGATCCAGACAAAAGGAACCGGCCAGTTGGGCCAGGGCGTTAACCGACCAGGGCTCGAACCCGGCCAGCAATTTCTTGACCAGGGGCCGAGGCCCGGCCAGGTAGCCCAACCGGAGTCCCGGCAAGGCATAAAACTTGGTCAGTGATTTTAGAACAATCAAACGGGGATTAAGGCGGACCTGGGGCGTGAGGGTCGGGGCCGGGGTGAAATCCAGAAAGGCTTCGTCCACCACGGCCAAGGCTTCGCTTTTCTTGAGTTGGTGGAAAAACAGGTCCAACGTTGCCGCACTGATAAGACCTCCGGCCGGGCTGGTCGGATTGGCCAGAAAGACCAGGTCGGGCCGCCCGGCGAAAATTCGGGCCGCCGCCTTTTCGGTCACCTCGAAATCGTCTTCTTCCCGGCAGGCCGCCCGCCTCACCTTGACCCCGATCTGGGCCAGGGCTCGCTCATATTCACTGAAAGCCGGGACGACCACCACCGGCCTTTTCGGACGGAGGACCCGGGCCAGCAGATAAATCAGGGACGTGGTCCCGTTGCCGGCCAGGACTTGGTCAGGAGACAGGCCGAAACGTCCGGCCAACTCCTTCCGCCATCCCTCGGCGAAAGGATCGGGATAATGCCGAATCACTTCAAAATTGGCCCAAAGATGCTTTTTCAATCCCGGCGGCGACCCCAAGGGATTGACGTTGGCTGAAAAATCCTTGACGTCCGTCCACCGGCTCCCCAAATCCCTGGCCGCGGCAAAGACGTCCCCGCCGTGATCGAAAAAACGGTTCATCACAGGGCCCGCCAGATCAAGCCGGCCAGGCCCGTCATCCCGCTGACCAGGAACAGAATTTGGTGGGCCTGTGAGACATGAGTTTCATTCAGGGCCGTTCCGGCCGCGCCTAGATAGGGTTTGACCGTCATTTGTCCGTTGTATACGGCCGCCCCCCCCAATTGGACGCCCAGGGCCCCGGCCAGGGCCGCTTCAGGCCGGCCGGCGTTGGGACTGGGGTGTTTGGGACCGTCCGTCAGCCAGGTCAAGAAGGCGGCCCGGGCATCGAGTCCCAGGATATAACACGATAAGCAAATAAAGGCGGCGGTTATCCGGGCCGGGATGAAATTGGCCAAGTCGTCCAGCCTGGCCGCAGCCCGGCCCAGGTGACGAAATCGCTCATCCTTATATCCGATCATCGAGTCCAGGGTACTGACGGCTTTGTAGGCCAAGGCCAGGGGCGGTCCGCCCAAGGCCAAATAGAAAAGCGGGGCCACTACTCCGTCGGAAAGGTTCTCCGAGATGGTTTCCAGTAAGGCCCGAATTATGCCCGGTCGGTCAAGTTCGGCGGTTTCCCGGCCGACGACCAGACCCAGAAGCCGCCTGGCCCTCGGCAGATCATCTTCTTCCAAAGCCAGGACCACCCGCCTGGTTTCCTCATACAGACTCCTGACGGCCAGGGAAGCGTAAGCCAGATACAGGGCGATGATCCAGGCCAAGGCCGGTGAATATCGGCTCAAAACAGTGGTAACCAGCCAGGTCGACCACCAGGTCAGTCCCACCACCACTATCACCATCAACACCCCGGCCGCCCCCTGTTGATCGGGCCTGATGGTCATGGACCGGGCCAAGGCTGTAAGGTTCGAAACGATCCGGCCGATCAGTCTGACCGGGTGCGGCCAGCTCCGGGGGTCGCCGAGAATCATATCCAGGAGAAAAGCCAAGCCGAAGGCAAAAGCGCTCATAACCGCCCATTCCGGCGTTCTGTAAGGGAATCAATCATCCCGATCAAGGCGATGGTTATTTGGGGAAATCATTTATACCAAATCCCTGCTTTGCTTCAAAAAATAAAGCATAACACCCCTTTACTCATCCTGGCAAATCTTTTTCCAGTTGGATCGTAACCGTTCAGTGAACTGGGGTATTTCCCAACTTTTTCTATATGGCCGATGGAGCTGGATTCCCGCTTGCGCGGGAATGACGTCAGTAACTATCTGTCATTGACTTTAAAGTTTACCCTCGACGTGGGTTCTGGACCCGACCCGAAGCCCCACCCGTCACCCCTGCGCAAGCAGGGGTCCGGAAAATGCCCCATCGAAGACCGGCAGGCCGTCGTTCACTGAATGATTCCGTCAGAACAGGGTAACCAAACATAAAACAGGGTTGTTTTTACGCTAAAAGCGACCGAAAGAGCTCGGCGTTCCGAGGGGCATGGGCCTGATAATCGTTGGGGTAAAATCGGCCGGCCCAATCCCGGTAGGTCCAGCCGGAGGCCCCGATGTAAAGTCTTTTATGCTCCATATCATTGATAATATTTTCAAATATACAGCCAAGCCTGTCGGGCCGGCCTCGATAATTTTAATTCTTTCTTCTACATACTATCAGACCGGCTAAAATGCCCAAAGCGATTTGGAAAAATTAAAAAGGCGGAAAGAAAATCTTTCCGCCTTTTTTACCCTGATTCGGACGGTTGATAGGTTCTTTCAACCCTCTTCGGGCCAGGGCCGAATCTCGTACTCGGGCTCGAAGCATATGGCCATACCATTGGCCGTGGTCCTGATCACAAACCCTGAGACCTTGATATGAGCCTTCTTGCCGGCCAGTTCCTTTAATCTTTCCAAAGGCAAGACCAAGTCTATTTTGACCTCGGTGCCGGGGGACAATGGCGTTTCGGTCTGAAAAAAGGCGCCGCCGGCGCAAATGTCGCTGGTCAGAAGCTCCAATGTGTCATGGTCTTCATTATCCATGGGTGTAATTAGGGCCGGCAGGGTCAGGGGGAATCTTTCCATCACTCTTTTTTCCATGAGAGCCATTATCTTTGCCTCCGCTTCTACAAAGAAAGGCCTCCCTCATTTCCAGCGGCTTGTCCGCTCACCTTAGTCTGTCCCCCGTGAACAGCTATCCTTAATTCGTTCTCCATCCAACTGCTCGATTTATGAATTCTTCTTGCACTTCCCACGACCCTTTCCCTCCGCCCCGATGTAAAATCGTCGGCCTTCCTAATCTAAGATAACCGGCATTATCATGTCAATACGAAGAAAGTATGATTTTTGGCCCCTGATGGAATAAAATCATCCTCTTGGTTGGTTTCTTGTCTTCGTTGTGATCGTATTATTCCAGACTCGGCTGTAGGAACCGGCCTTCCGGTCTCCTTTCGATTCGCCATTTTTAATAATAAAAGAGGCGGCTCCACGGGGCGCCGCCTTTTTTGACCGGGGTTCCGCTCGGCGGTTAAACTTGACCGCCCTGTTCAGCCAGGTATCCGGTTTTAACCCTCATCAGATAAAGAACCACGGGCCGGTAGGCCAGGTGAGCCCACTTGGCAAAGGGCACTTCCAGAATAAGCATGGGCACGGCCACCATGATATGGATGGTGTAAATGATATAGGTGGCCATGGGCAGTTCGAGCCAGATGAAAAAGTGGACCAGGATACCGGTCAGGGTGGTGAGTTGGAGGAGAATTAAAAACATCCAATCGGTCCCGTGGGAATTTTTGTACGGGGCCTTGGACTTCTTGATCCGGCCGATCAGGGCGTAAGTCGTGCCGTACAAAATGGCGAAGGTCGCGTAGTATCCGACCAGACTCATAATCACGCTGAGAGCCGGATAATTTGGATTAATTACACTGTCGCGCTGGAACCAGCGGATGCCGACCACGACCATCAGGAAGACCGAGCTATAACCGGTCATAATCAGCAGGTGAACAACCCACTGAATTTTGCCTTCACACTTGCCGAATTCCTTCTGGGTCAGAAAGTTAAGAATCAGGTCCTTCAATTCGGCCGCATAATTTTTCATGGGAATTTTATAGAGCAGATCGCCCATGGTGAACCTGGCGCAGCGATAAACGTTGCTCAGCAAGATGAAGGTCAAAACGGCCGCCATGATCAGGTCGGCTATTTCGATGAAAGTGTTCGGAGCGAAAGAGTTGAGGGCCACCCGATCGGTGATGACTTCGCCGTGGAAAAACAGGAAGGCCAGCCCGATGAGGATGGCCACGATGGTTACGGCCACGATTTCAAACGATTCGGATATATAGAACTTCCGCGCGAAACCGGTCCAGTCGTAAAGGGAAGTCAGATACCGCCGCATAACCATCATGGTTTCGCCGGGATCGGCCCCCCGAGGACACCGGTCGGAACAGTCCCCGCAATAATAACAGAGCCAGGGCTCCGGGGCCTGGATAATCTTTTCCCTCAAGCCCATCTGGGCGTATTTGACCAGCTTGCGGGGGAAGGGGTTATCTGGAGTGGAAAGGGGACAGACCGCGGTGCAGTTACCGCAATGAAAGCACTTATTGGCATCTTTCAGGCCGAAATGCTTCAGTTCCTTCATAAGATTGGGATCAACCTTTATACTCATCCTCTCGCCTCCTCAAAGCGGAAAGTAGCCTTCATACATGGGAAGACCAGGGCGACCCCTCCCCCGTATTCGGGGCTGGTCCGACCCGGTTTTTTTGCGTCGGGCCATCAAAATCCCTTATAGGGGTTGGGGTCCAGTCCTTCAATCGTTTCGGCGAACTCATTAAGGAGTTCGGGCAGTTTGTGATAATCGGTGATGGAGACGGTCTCGAAACGGACCCGGTCGGATTCGAGGACCAGGCGGTCGAGGGTCTCCTTGATCTTGCTCAGCCGAATGTTGGCCAGCTCGCTGCCCCGGATGAAGTGGCATTGATAGTCGTCGCCGTGTTGGCAGCCCAGAAGAAGAATGCCGTCGATGCCCTTGGACAGGGCGTCGGCGATCCAGACCAGGTTCATGGACCCCAGGCAGCGCAAGGGGATAACCCGGATCCAGGGGCTGTAGGTCATACGGCGCAGGCCAGCCATGTCCAGGGCGGGGTAGGCGTCGTTTTCGCAGGCCAGGACCAGGATGCGGGGTTTCTCCTCGTCTTCTTCGGGCACATCCATGGACTTGATCGTCGAGCCGATCATATCCACCGAGTAATTCTTGAAAGAAATGATCCTTTCCGGGCAGGCGCCCATGCAGACCCCGCAGCGCCGGCAGCGGGTGGGCTGGGGCAAGGGATTGCCCTTTTCGTCCTCATTGATGGCCCCGAAGGGACATTCTTCCGTGCACCGCTTGCACTGGGTGCAGCGCTGCATGAAAAACTCGGGAAAGGACAGGTCTCCGGCCCGGGGATGAACGGCCATGCCGGCGGAAACCAGCTCGACGCATTGAATGGCCTTCATGGCCGCGCCCGAGGCGTCTTCCGTGGTCGAGGCCGCACCCATGGCCCGGCGGACGCATCCGGCGGCGTAAATACCCGTCCGCCTGGACTCGTAAGGGAAACAAATGAAGTGGGAATCCGGGAAGCCGTATTTAAGGTCCGGCAATTCCGGGCCCTGACGATATTCCAGGTTCAGACAGTCCGAAGCGTAAATCACGTCCTCGGGGACCGGGGGCAGCCCGGCGTCGGACTTGGGCGGTGGAGCCTCTACTTCCTTCTTGGCCTTGGCCTTGACGTTCTCGCCCAGACCCGTGGCCGGAACCATGCCCGTGGCCAGAACCACCAGGTCCAGGTCCTCGATCAGGACCGTTTCGCCCAAAAGTTCGTCGTCGGCTTCCACCTTGAGAGAACCACCGGCGTTCGAGACGATAGGGTCCTGGCTCCGTATGAAGATAACCCCGGTTTCCTGGGCCTTGCGATAAAAATCCTCGGCCTGACCGGGCGTCCTCAGCTCTTTATAAATAATAAAGACGTTGGCTTCGGGATATTGTTCCTTGATCTGGACGGCTTGTTTGAGCGAAGCCAGGCAGCAAATCGACGAGCAGTACGGCAAATGGTCGGGGTCGCGGGACCCGGCGCATTGGAGAAAGGCCACGTTCTTCAAGCCGTCTCCGTCGCTGGGGCGAGTGACCCGGCCGCCCTGGTTGAGGTCTTCAAACATGGCGTTGGTGATGACGTTGGGAGACGAGCCGAACCCCAATTTCTGGTCCAGTTTCTTGGGGTCATAGGGCTGCCAGCCCGCGGCCAGGACCACGGCCCCGACCTTGTGCTCGGCCGTATCACCGTTCTGTTTGATGGACACCTTGAAGACGCAGGGACCGCCCACGGTCTTTTCCACAGTGGCCCCCGTGTAGACCTTGATCTTTTCGTTTTCCGTCACGGTCTTGATCAACTGCCCCAAGGGATTGTCCACGACCTCCTTGTAGGGGAAGGTGACCCTCTGACGGACCCTCTTTTGGAACCCGCCCAGGTTCTTTTCTTTTTCCACCAGGATAACGTTGTACCCGGCCTTGGCCGTCTCGTTGGCCGCCGTCAATCCGGCCAACCCTCCGCCGATGACCAGGATGTCCTTGGACATCTCCTCCTCGGGCTTGTAACCCTCGGGCAGTTCCATCTTTTTGACCTTGGCCCCGCCCATGCGGAGGTAATCCTCGGCCATCATCTGCGTGTCTTCGTCGCCGGGCTTCTGGCACCAGACCACTTGCTCCCGTAAATTGACCCTTTCCAGGATGCACCCGTCAAAAGTAAACACATCGTACATCACCCTGGGCGAACAGGCGGCGATGATAATGGTGTTGGCCCCTTCATCGGCCACGTCGTCCTTGATCAACTTGACGCCTTCCGGGCTGCAAAGAAAGGGGTGAGTCCGGCAGATGGGGGCCTTGACCTCCTTGGTCCCCACCTTACTCAAGGCCTCCACATCCAGGGCCTCGCCGATGCCGCAACCGGAACAAATATATACAGCAAGCTTTTTTTCCATGGGCTTACCTCCTCCTGATGGACTGAATGGCTTTGAGCGCCGCCGCCGTGCCGTCCTGGACGGCTTCGGAAACGTTGACCGGCGTCCTGGTGCAACCGGCTCCAAAGACACCGGGAATACCGGAATTGTTGGCGACAAAGCCGTAATCGTCATAGGCCACTTTCAGGGGCAGAGGCGACTTGGACGTGGTGGGCTCCATGCCCGTAGCCAGGACGGCCAAATCCACGGAAATTTCTTCCAATTTTTCAGTGGCCGTGTTTTCCACCCTCAGGATCAGGTTCCTGTTGGCCGGGTCCTCGGTTATCTTGGCCACTTTGCCCTTGAAGAAAACAATATTTTCATCCTGCTTGACCTTGGCGTAAAAATCTTCCAGGCGGTCCGTGGCCCGAATGTCGATGAAAAATATGTAAACCTTGGCCTCGGGATGCTGTTCCCTGATGTAAGTGACATGTTTGAGTGAAGCCAGACAGCAGATGCCGGAACAAAAGGCCAGATGGTTTTCATCCCTCGATCCGGCGCATTGGATGAATCCGATGGTCTGGGGCGCCTGCCCGTCCGATGGCCGAACAATTCGGCCTTGAGTCGGTCCGTTCCAAGCGGCCAAGCGTTCCATCATCACGTTGGTGATCAGATTGGGATATTGACCGAAACCGTAAGTATCCAGCTTGGTTGCGTCGTAGGGGTCCCAGCCGGCGGCCCAGACGATGGCCCCGACCTTGAGTTCCATGGTCTTGGATTGCATATCCAAGTCGATGGCCTCGTAGGGACAGGCTTCCTTGACCTGTTGGGCTTCGGCGCTTTTAACCAAGGACGGGTCCAAAACGTAGCGCATGGGCATAGCCATGTCGTGGGGCAGGTAGGCGGCCTTGATTTTGTCCAGACCGAAGTTGAAGGGGTTATCCATTTCCAGATGGCAGGCCTCGGCGCACTTGCCGCAACAGGTGCATTTCTCGTTGACGTAACGTGGATTCAGCCTGACGGAAACGGTGAAATCCCCGGCTTGCCCGTAGATGCTTTCCACTTCCGCCATGGTGGAAAAGCGGATTCTGGAATTCTGCCTCATCCGCCGGAAATTGATCTCCAGTCCGCAGTAAGGCGGGCATAGTTTGGGAAAATACTTGTGAAGCTGAGCTACACGCCCCCCCAAGTACGGGTTCTTTTCGACCAGATGGACGTCGTATCCGGCCTCAGCCGCTTCAATGGCCGCGGACATTCCGGCCATGCCGCCGCCGACCACCAGGATGCTTTGGGTCACTGGGTTATCCATGCTCATCCTCCTAAGTAAATAATGAATTAACCGGAGACTATTTAGAGGGGGGCGGCCGTGACCATTTTTATCCTGCCCCTCTCTTGTGGTAGCTTTGACAATTCGCCCGAAGGCTGATAATTCGAATCAACACATGCACATACCACAAGGGTTGAATAGAGGCAAACAAAAAATCATGTTATTCCCCTAATTTTAAGCGGAAATTCTTTCGGGGCGGAGTTTGTAAAATAAATCACATGATTGCCCAGGGCAAACAAATCCCTCCCCCGATCCGGCTTCTTCCCCGGCCCCCTCTCGATCCGGCCGTTGAAGTCGGAACGGTGATCATTGACGCATCAAAACCCAGGTTCAAGTAGAAAAATTAAAAGCCCCGAGACTGAATCCGACGTCCCGGGGCTTGCTCTCGAACCAGGCGACCTGTGGTCCCCGAAAGACCGGACGGTCCGAAATATTGAATCAACGAAAAATAAAAATGTATTGGCCTTGATTCAGATCGACTCTAAGTTTGCCCCCCCTGGACCTGGCGTAAACCACCCAGGCCGGTTCGTCTTCACCGCAGCATTCCACGCCAGGAGAAAAACGGCCGGTCTTCCCTTCATACCAAGCCAACAGCATCGGGTCCTCCAAACGGCCTCGGGCCTCATCCTTGGCTAAGTTCAAGGCTGTTTCATAGTCCAGATTCGCCGTTTCCTTGTCCATATTTATGTTTTCCATAATCCACCTCTTTTCTCCGGCTTATAACACAATGTAATGCCTGAATAAAATGATTCAAGACCCGGAGCAGGAAATGGCCGGCCGCTCTCGGTCGGATTGACAAGGCGACCAGGCGGTCTTAGTATGAAAATTGAGGAAAAAGTGAAAGACCTAAAAAGGTCCTGAAGACATAAAGGAGTGATAAATGTCAGTCGATAAAACCATATGCCCCCATTGCGGGCAAAAGATGACCAAATGGAGCACGCCGGAAGAAACGACCTGGGGTGGTCATCCTTGGTACGTTTGCTTCAATGACGAGTGTCAGTATTACGTCCGGGGATGGGATCACATGGAAAAAACCATGGGCGTCAAATGTTCTTACCGTCACCGGTATGATCCGGAATCCGGAATCATCGGACCCATGCCCGTTTATTCAAAGGATATGGGCCGGGAGTGCATCATCGAGGATTAACGGGTGGTCTAGACCAATAATAAGCCGGAGGTCCGAGGGCCTCCGGGCTTTTTCGGCCGTTATTCATTGCATTCGGTCGGACAGGCGAAATCGGCAAAGGCCAGATAGATTCTGGCTTCCTTTTCCTTCCTTTTTTCATTCAACCCGACGGACTCGAACTCCCCGCTCCGTTTTTCAGCCTCTTCTTTACTGGGGACTGCTTCCAAACCAACGGCCGAAATCCGGCCGTTCAAGGTGTCGAGGACCTCGGCGTCCCGCCCGTTGGTGACCACGGTCAGGGGGATTTGAACATCGCAAGCCAAACGGGACGCGGCCAACGCTTCCCGCTCGCGGGTGACCAGGGACCCCCGCGAGCACTTGAAGGACATGAAGGGCCGTCCCTGGACGTAAACGACCAATTCGGCCCGACCGGCGGCTTTCTGATCGCCCAGGGAAATCTCGAAACATCGGTCCACCTCGATCTCCGACGGATCGAATCCTTTTCCCTCCACCAGCAAACGCTCGATCTTCTGCCGGATCTGCTCGTCGTCGCTGTCCGGGACCTCGCGGCCGGTTAAAAAATCCATGACGGTCTCTCCGGTCCGGCAGATGGAACTCATGGGCGCCTCCCTAAACGATTTAAGATTTATCTTTCCAATTTATAAGTCCTCAGTCCGGTCGGTGCAAGGGGCCAAGCGTTCAGAACCCCGGTCGGCCCAGCCCACCCTTGATCGCCGATGGTCGTATGGATATGTCACTCTAGGGATAAGGAGAATACAGCTCAAGCCAATTACAGGCCTTGGGGTGGATGACGGGATTCGAACCCGTGGCCTCCAGGGCCACAACCTGGCGCTCTAACCAGCTGAGCTACACCCACCACAATTGATATTTTATACACCAAGAACACTCTTGCGGCAATGATGTTTTTGGGATACGCGCCCTGACTTTTTTGGCCGGCGGGATAGAGGCCTGATAAATTTTTCATGGCGGCTTGGGAAAAAGTAGGATATAATATCAAGTAATAAATAGCTTAAAACGGTTAAGAAATTTGATTGCCGCTCTGGCTGGGAGCTGGTTATTAACGGGCCAGATCAAGAGGCGTTGTTTCATCGGCACCTTCTTCTTTTGCTCAAGCACCACTAATTTTCATTCTGCTTCATCCCGACCGCCCCAAAAGCCTTTGTTCAAGTTGTCATTCAAGCCGGCCAGTCGAAGGCCTCCATGGCAACTCAAACCAGGCCGACAAAATTGAGGAAGGCTGGCTAGTTATGACTCCAAGCACGACCTACGAAAAACTGGAGCGGAAAGAGGGAAAGGCCGGGGGTCTGGAAGAAACCTTGGACCAAGCTGTTTATAAAAGAGAAAAAAAGTTCGCCCAAGCCTTCATGGCCAGTCCGGACAGTATCGTCATCACCCGGTTGGAAGACGGGAAGATCATTGATGTCAATGAAGGCTTCACCAAGATCATGAAATACGACCGGGAGGAAACACTGGGTAAATCGGCGGACGAACTGAGAAACTGGGACCACCCCGAACATCGTCTGGCGTATATCCGAGAAATGGAGCGTAAAGGCGAATGCCGGAATATCGAGACTTCTTTCCGGGCCAAGGACGGCCGGATCGTTCCCGCCTTGATCTCAGGCCGTCTCATGGAAATAGACGGGCAGCCGTGCATCATCGACATCATCAGGGACATTTCCAAGGTCAAACTGACCGAAGCTCTCCTCAGGGAGAGTCAAATCCGTTACCGGGCCATGGTCGACGCCTTTGACGGCCTGATCTATGTCTGCTCCCAGGACTATCGGGTCGAATTCATGAACAAAAAAATGATCGAGTGGACCGGCCGGGAGGCCGCCGGCGATTATTGCTACCAAGCCTTGCACGACCGGACCGAGATTTGTCCCTGGTGCGTAAACGATCGGGTCTTTCGAGGGGAAACCGTCCGGTGGGAGGTCCAGAGCCCGAAGGACAACCATTGGTATTATATAGTTAATACCCCTATTTATCATTACGACGGGCGGATGTCCAAACAGGCGGTCATTATTGATATCACCGACCGGAAGCAGATGGAAGAGGAGTTGAAAAGAAAATCCGAAGACATCAAGTTCTTCGCCTATTCCGTCTCCCATGACCTGAAAAACCCGGCTATCGCTTTATACGGAGTGGCCAAACTGCTCCATAAATATTATCATGATCTCCTCGATCACAGGGGGCAAAGCTATTGCGACCGGCTCATGAAGGCCTCGGAACAGGTCGTCGACCTGGTGGAAAGAATCAATCTATACATTTCCGCCAAGGAAGTCTCCCTTCATGTGGAACATATAGCAATAAAAGATATTCTGCGGACCGTCCGGGAAGAGTTTTATCACCAGCTTTATACTCGTCGGATCGACTGGCTGGAACCGGAATCCATACCGGAAATCAAAGCCGACCGGCTGTCCATCCTCAGAGTCTTGCGGAACCTGGTCGACAACGCCTTGAAATACGGTGGTGACGAACTGGGTCGAATCACCGTCGATTATGGAGAGACAGCGAAACATGCCGTCATCTCCGTGGCGGACGACGGTGTTGGCCTGAACCAGGCCGAATCCGGCAACCTGTTCGAACTCTTCCATCGGCTGGGGACTTCCCGGGGCGTGGAAGGAACCGGTCTGGGCCTGGCCATCGTCAAAGAGATCGCCCAAAGACATGGCGGGCAGGTCTGGACCAGCGCCAATGAGAAAACCGGGATAACTTTCCACATTTCCATTTCCAAGGATTTGCCTCTCTCCGTTTAATCCGGCCCCAAGGCTTTTTTATCCGCCCACGTAAAACCCTCAATTTGAGCGGAAGAATTGAACGGCCAATCCAGATATGTTATTTTATAAAAGGTCTTGATAAGTCTATTCGACCATGTTTGAACCATCGGCATTTTTTAGGAGAAATTTTATGGATGTAAGGCCCAGATGCCTCCCCGAAGGATGGTACCCCGGCTCAGACGCGGAATGCCGGAGGGAAATCGAAAGCTTTTATGAATATATCAAAAAATTCACCTTGGACCTGGCCGCTCCCCGGGGTGGGATAGTCCCTCATGCCGGGTGGTTTTTTTCCGGCCGCCTGGCCGCCCTTATCTTTCATCTCTGTTCCCGCGGCCCCGCCCCGGACGTGGTGGTGATCTTCGGCGGTCATTTGGGCCAAGGCCCGGGAATCATTTACGCTGACCGGGCCTGGTCCACTCCCCTTGGCCTTTTAGAGATTGATCAAGCTTTGACCGAAACGCTGATGGAGAGACTTAAGGTCAGGCCGGAGGGGTCTTCGACCGGCGACAACACGGTGGAAATCCAACTGCCCCTGGTCAAATATTACTTTCCCCAAAGCCGGCTGGTGGCCATGCGGGCCCCCCATTCGCCGGAAGCGATCAACATCGGCCGGGAAACGGTCAAACTGGCCCGGGAGCAAGGAAAGAATGTCATGATCTTCGGTTCGACCGACCTGACTCATTACGGTCCCAATTATGGATTTTCGCCTCGCGGACGGGGAGCCCAGGCCGTGGATTGGGTCCGCGAGGAAAACGACAAGGGGTTCGTCGATCTGGCCTTGGCTGTGGACGGGCCAAGTCTCCTGGTTCATGCGGCTCAAAACATGAGCGCCTGCAGCGCCGGGGCCGTCGCGGCGGCCGCCGCCGCTTGCCAGACCCTAGGCGCGACCAAGGGACTCCTGGCCGATTATTACACCAGTTACGACATCATGCCGGGGGACAGCTTCGTGGGCTATGCGGGTATTGTTTACAGCGACTGATCCGCAAAAAGATATAGACTCACCACATCGCCGGCCAAGAGGGACCGACCTTTTCCGGTCACTTTGGAAGCCCCGTTTCCAAAGGGCGATTATTTCTCAATAAGAAACTGAGAAACCTGCTCGACGTAATTCCGAATGTTCTCTTCGATGGGCTCCTCCACCTTTTCAAACTGAAGTCCGACCGAAACGTTCCGCCCTTCCTGGCTTAGACCTCGCACTCGACAGACCGAATCCTGCGGTCCTTCCACGCCCAAAAGCTGAAAGGAAAGAGTGACCAGTTGTTCCAGTTCAATGGGAGGTTTGGATTTGGGAGAGGTCTGGGGAAAGGCGAACCTGCCTCCACTGGAAGAAATATCGAGTAAAAATCCATTCACCCGAAACTCGGGTGAGATGATGGTCGCCGGGATGTAACAGGCAATGCGCTGTTCCTTTCTTAATACGAACGTTTCAATGGTCTCCGGGTAACTCAATAGAACCAACAACATGTTTTTTCTAAAAAAATATCCGACAACCGTGCTGTGAAATCCGTAGACCACTCCGGTGGAGACATATTTGACGACTACCTTGGTCCCCTCGTAAAGGAAATCTTGAATTCCCCCGACCCCCAGAAGGCGGATAACCAGGTACGAACGAGGCTCCAGGCCGACAAAGACCGCTTTCAGAGTCTTCTGGACTTCCTCAAACTTGGTCATGAGCATGGCGCCGAACTCAAGACTGAGACCGCTTTTGGGTCCGTTTTTGGTGATCACCTTTTCTTTATTCATATTTCCCCTACCTCTCCCGCCGTCCAAAGCCCGAACCCTTGGGTTGAGACTCGTCTTTTTAGGGGCAAGGTTTTAATATCCAGACGTGTTTTTTTAAAATAGACGCCGTCAAACTTCTGCCGCCGAGATGAACTGCCCCTCGTTCATGCTTGATATTTTATCCTTTTGGCGAAAAAAAGGCCAAGGGTTAGACCAAGACCCACGCCGATGGTATTGGCGGCCATGTCGGCCAGTTCGAAGGAACGGCCGGGCACGGCCATTTGAGCGAACTCAAGGGCCGCCCCTAAAGGAGCCATGGATAAAGCCGCCCAAACAGCGCTTTTATGGGGACGCAGGCTGAAGGCCGGGAGGCCGGCCAGAACAGAGTATGTCCACAAATGCACCAGTTTGTCATTCAGCCCGGTTTGGGGCATTTCTTTTCCGGGGGTCAGAGAAGCCCAAACGGTCAGTCCCAGGCTGACCAGCCACAGAGCTAACAATGTCTTCCTCCACGATACCCCCACCTTTGCTTTCCTCGCTTTTCGGGGCGATTAACGATATTCCCTTATTCCCCGCGAATTTGAAAAAGAAGTTATCCTCTTCCCGACATTATAACGTAAATTTATTGAAGACCTACCCCTTTTGATCTTTCGAGGCGTTACGGCCAAAAGATACCAAATTCATAAGAACAAAGGCAAGAAAATGCTGATATGGACACGACCGGCGTAACCATATTCTATTCGGTTATCGGCGGCCTGGATTTCAGCCGGCAAGCGAATGACGGTAATAGCGAACCGTCATTTTCCCGACAGTCCACCCTCGACGGGCCGTCCGGATTGACCCGAGGCCCCAGCCGCCGCTCCTGCGCAAGCAGCGGTCCAGAAAAAAGCGACGGGTTGGGTGTTTCGGGCCAAAACAACCATCAAGCCTGATTGACCCGGACTCTCATTTTGCGGTTGCGCTTTAAGAGGCCTGAATGTTCCCTCGGAAAAGGCCGCCGTTCACCGAGGGACTGCCCCGGGAGGTGAGAAAAATCTTGACAGGCTTGAGTAGGTTTGGTATTTTCCGCTACGTTGAATGAGTCGTCATTCATATCGTCCGCCGAGAGAAATCATTGTGACTCATAATTCCCTTAAAAATAAAAAACCGGAAAAATATCATAACATCCAGGAAGCCGCCGTCCGCGTCTTTGCCCGTCGAGGCTTCTACCAAGCCCGAGTCTCCGAGATCGCCCGTGAGGCGGGGGTGGCCGATGGAACCATTTATCTCTATTTTGAAAATAAAGACGACATTCTCATCAGCCTTTTTGAGGATGGGATGAAGAAAGTAATTGACAATGTTCGGGCTGAGATAGATAAAGAAACGGATCCGCTGAAGAAAATTCAGCGTTTTGCGCGGGCTCACTTGGCCCTGGTCGAAAACAACAAGGACATGGCTGAAATCATTCAAGTCGAACTGCGCCAGTCTTCCAAGTTTATGAAGGAGTACCGCAACGAAAAATTTTTAGAATATCTTGACATCATCGCCGGGATCGTCCGGGAAGGACAAGCCCTGGGCCTCATCAGAGAAGACGTGGAGCCCGGCATAGTCAAGAGGGCCTTCTTTGGAGCCCTTGACGAGATGAGCCGGTTTTGGGTGCTTTCAACCAGGCGAAAATATAATATTCAAACCGCCGCCGACCAGATCAGCGAATTTTTTATCCGGGGAATAAGGGCTGGTTCCGGGGTGCCGGCCGGCGGTCGAAACTGAGCTGGGGCCGCCGATAATTCGGTTGCCGCAAAAGTTGGAGAAAGGAGGAGGTCGTGGAAATAATTGCATGTTTAAAACAAGTTCCGGACACGGAAACCCAAATCAAGATCGCCGGTGACGCCAAGTCCGTGGACACCAGCGACATTAAGTGGATTATGAATCCCTATTGTGAATACGGGGTGGAAGAAGCCTTGCGACTCAAGGAAAAATTCGGCGGCACGGTCACCGTGGTCAGCGCCGGGCCGGCGCGAGTGGTCGAGAGCCTAAGAACCGCCTTGGCCATGGGTGCGGATAAGGCCATTCACATTGAAACCGAAAAAACGGAAATCTCTCCTTTAACCACCGCCAAACTCCTGGCCGCCGCCATTAAAGAAGTCCAATGTGATGTTATTTTTTGCGGTCAGCGGGCTGTGGATAACGACCAGGCCCAGGTCGGCGCCGCCTTGGCCGAACTTTTGGACCTGCCCCACGTGGCCTTGGGCGTTAAGGTTGAGATGGCCGATGACAAATCCAAGGCCGCCATCCACCGTCCGGTTGAAGGCCAAACCATAGTCTATGAAACCGCCCTGCCCTTCCTTATGACCACCCAGAAGGGACTCAACGAGCCTCGCTACGCTTCCCTGCCAGGAATCATGAAGGCCAAAAAGAAGCCCATGGACAAGAAGGACGCCGCGGCCCTGGGCGTGAGCCTTGAATCGACCATCGAAATCCTTAAACTCACCCCGCCGCCGCAGCGGGCGCCCGGCAAGATCGTTGACGGGGAGACAGTCGAGGAGAAGGTCGTCAATTTGGTCAAACTGCTTCATGAAGAGGCCAAGGTTGTTTAGGCCGGCAGGATAGGAAAGGAGACACATCATGGCAGAAGGTATTTGGTTTGTGGCCGAACAACGAGACGGTCAACTCAGAAAGGTCTCTTTTGAAGTGGCCAGCACCGCCCGGCGCCTGGCCGACCAGGCCGGGGTGGGAGTGGCCGGCATTCTGATAGGCGCCGGACTTGACGGAGAAGCGGAAAAGCTGGGGGCTTACGGCGCGGATAAGGTCTTTGTGGTCAACGATGAGGCCGTCGGGCAATATCTGCCCATGGTTTATACCCAGATCATCGCCAAGATCGTTAAGGAAAATTCCCCGGCCGTTCTGATCTTGTCCGCTTCAACCCAGGGTAAGGACCTTTCGGCCCGCCTGGCCGCCCGATTGGGCGTGGGCCTGGCCATGGACTGCATCGAGCTCAGCCTGAACGACGAAAAGAAACTGGTGGCTAAAAGACCCATTTACGCGGGCAAGGCCATGGCTGACCTCTTGCCGCTCGGCGCCCCGCAAATGGCTACCACCCGCCCCAACGTCATGCCGCTTCTTGAACCTGACGAAAGCAAAAAACCGGAAATAATCAACCTGCCCCTGGGCCTGGACCCGGCCGGATTTAAAAGTAAGGTGGTCGACGTCCTCAAGGATACCAGCGGCAAGATCGAGCTGACCGAAGCGGACGTCATCGTTTCCGGCGGCCGCGGCATGAAAGGCCCGGAAAATTACGTTATACTGGAAGAACTGGCCGCCCTCCTCGGCGCGGCCGTGGGCGCCTCCCGTTCGGCCGTGGACGCCGGCTGGCGGCCCCAAACCGACCAGGTCGGACAGACCGGCAAGGTGGTCAGCCCCAACTTGTACATCGCCTGCGGCATCTCCGGGGCCATTCAGCACTTGGCCGGCATGAGTTCCTCCAAGGTCATCGTGGCCGTGAACAAGGACCCCGAAGCCCCCATCTTTCAGAAGGCCGATTACGGCGTGGTGGCCGACCTTTTCGACGCCGTGCCGATCATGACCCAGGAGTTGAAAAAAGTCCTGGCCGAATAACCAAAAAATCAAGTCCGGGCGCGGGCCAAGGCTCCAAGCCCCTCAGTTAAAAGCCCTCTCGGGGACTCCCCGAAGAGGGCTTTTATAATGATCCAAAAAGGAGGACCAGTTCCTCTTTCGGTTTCTTTCCGCCTTATTATTTCATTTTCCGGCCCGATCCGTTCCCCGCCGTATCCTTAATTCCCACTAAAACTTCAAACCGGCGGCCGCCTCTATCTCGGGCGAACGCCTGATCGAGGCGGTCGATCTCCTGGCCGCGCCCAAGATCAGCGGTCAAGCGGACCGATAATTTTGCCATTGACCCGGATAAAACCTTGTCCTACAAATATGTCCGGGGCAGTTATCGGAACCGACTTACTTGGCGAGACGAACTATGGAAATACGTGGGGACAATCGTTAAATTAAGGACAGACTTTATTAGAAAATGCTCACCGTTATTCTGGATATATTAATTTTTGCCGCCGGTCTTCTTTTGGCTTTGGCTGGTATTTATTGGGAAAGACATAGGTGGCTTATATTGGGTCTGGCCACAATCGCCTTTTGCCTGGCTGTCCTTCTATCAATATTGCGCCACCGATCCCGCCCGCCCACAAAAGGAGAATTCGAAAAAGGTGTTGACTCAATTCAGACTCATGACACGGAGGAAAGCGACCGAGTTATTCAATCTTTAAAAGAATGCATAAAAGAAGAGGTGTCTAGGATTGACCATCCTCCTGAGTTGACCAGACTGAAAAGTATCTGCGAATCCAGAGGAAAAAGTATTGAACAGGCGTTGAGGGAACTTGAACGGGGCTCCCAATTGGATCGGGGTCTGGCCGCCCTGGCTCGGAAAAATTATCAGGAAGCCGCCATGCTCTTTCGAGAAAACGCTGAATCCTTCGGCCAGGAGGCCGCGGAAAGCTGGTTTTATCTAGGCAACAGTTTATTTTTCACCCAAGACTATAAAGGGGCTATTCAGGCCTATGAACGATCTACTCAAATTAATCCGGTATTGGCTGCGGCCTGGTCCAACTGGGGCGTCGTCCTGACCGACATGAAACGTTTCGATGAGGCCGTTGAGAAATACCAGCGGGCCACCCAGATCAACCCGGACTTGGCCGTGGTCTGGTATAACTTGGGCGTCGTTCTGGCTGGCCTGAAACGTTTCGACGATGCCATTGAGAAATACCAGCGGGCCATCCAGATCAACCCGCACTATGCCATAGCCTGGTCCAACTGGGGCGTCGTCCTAACCGACATCAAGCGTTTCGATGAGGCTATTGAGAAATACCAGCGGGCCGTCCAGATCAACCCGGAATTGGCCGAAGTCTGGTATAACTGGGGCGTCTCCCTGGCCAAACTGAGGCGGTTTGACGAGGCCGTCAAGAAATACCAAATGGCCATTGAGATCAACCCGGAGTATGCCCAGGCTTGGTCCAATTGGGGCGCCACCCTGGCCGATATGAAGATGTTCGACGAATCCGTAGAGAAATACCAGCGGGCCATAAATATAAATCCGCACTTGGTCCAGGCTTGGAGTGGATTGATCCATAGTCTCGAAGCGAGCGGACGGGGGGAGGAAGCCCAGGACGCCCGCCGCCAAGCCAAGGCCGCAGGTGTGGACTTGGAGTAAAAGTAACCAGAGGAATTTAAGGACAGAACGCTACCCCCCAAGTCGGTTCACTTTTTCCTTGTAAAGTTTTCCTTCAGCAAGCAGGGGTAAGCCCCTCACCCCGGCCCTCTCCCTCAAGGGCGAGGGTGTAAAAATCTGAACCAAAAGAATATTTCATAGTCAATTTTGCGGGCAAAAACCCCTGGCCGGCTGGGGCCGGAGGGGCGATTCGAGGCAATAAGCGTCCTGGCCTTTCATCCATCGGATTGTAGTAACCGCCGGGGTGTGATACCTTGAAACTTACGGCTTGACCGGTCCGGCCGTTGGAGGGCGGACCGCCGGCCGGTTAAAATCGAACACCCTAGTCGTTTTGGATGGGCGAGGTGCAAGATGGTCAATCAGACCGACCGTGATAATCAAGCCGCGCAGATGCTGGCGGCCATTCACGAAGCTATCCAGGCCGCTCCGGGCCGCCCGGCCGGCATGTGGGCCCTGGGCGAAAGACTGGGCTGGGACCGGGGCCGGACCGAGGACGTGGTCACCGGCCTGATGAGCGAAGGCCTTTTGGAGATTAAAAGCCTGTCCGGCGGGGTGGTCTTGACCGATGCCGGCCTGGCTCAAGCCCGAAACCTTGCCCCGCGGGAATCCGGGCCGCCGGACCTGGCCCGGGTGCTGAGCCGCCTGGAAGAGGCCCTGAGCGGTCTGGACCTGCCTCAACCGGCCCGCCAGGACTTCGAAGCCGACCTGTCCGTCCTTCGGACCCAACTGACCCGGTCCCGGCCTTTGGCCGCGGTGGTTCAAGACGCCCTTCAGGCCATCAGGCCGACCCTGGAATCGGTTTCGCCCCGTCCGGCCGCGCTCCTGGGCGAGATCGACGCCTTGTTAAAAACGCTTTAGCGAAGCAAATGCCGGGGGAAATAAAGGTCTTCACCGTTCCCAACTGCGGGCGCTGCCGGGCGGTCAAGGCACTGCTGGCCTCGCGGGGTCTGGGGTTCACTGAAATCAGCGTGGAAAAGAATTTCTCGGCCTTACGGGAGATGATCCGCCGGTCGGGTTCCCGGGAAGTCCCGGTCACTCTCGTCGACGACCAATTCGCCGTCGGCTTCGACCGGGCCGTTTTGGAACGGCTTTTGACCGGATGCCGGCCGGGAGGTTAACGGGATACAATTCGGGTTTGAATTGAATCAAATGTCCAGGCTGTCATGGCGAGGTCCGCTACAGGCGGACCGAATCAATCTCTATTAATATCAAGCGATTGCTTCGTCGCCCCGCCGATAGCCGGGCTCCTCGCCATGACCTTGTTTGGTTATATTGCAAATGTAATTTGGGAGTACAGATGCCCAAGCTGGATTGGCCGATTTTAGGAGTGAGCATGGGCGACCCGGCCGGGGTGGGTCCGGAGGTGATCGCCCAGGCCCTGGCCGACGGCCGGGTTCACGACTGGGGCCGGCCCCTGGTCCTGGGTGACCTGCGGGCCATGGAACAGGCCGTCCGGATATGCGGTCTGGACCTGGAAGTCAAGGCCTTGAGCGCCGGCCGGGAGCCTGAAGGCCGGTCCGGGCTGATGGAAGTTTTACCGCTGTCCGCTCTTAAATTAGACGAACTCGCGCCGGGCCGATCCACCACGGCCGGGGGCCGGGCCTCGGCAAGGTATATCGAAACCGGGGCCGAAATGGCCTTGAAGGGCCGTATCCAGGCCCTGGTCACCGGACCGATCAGCAAGGAGGCCTTGAATCGGGCCGGCTATAATTTCCCCGGCCATACCGAGATGCTGGCCGGCCTGGCCGGCGGGGCCAAGGTGGTCATGATGCTGGCCGGGGAAAGACTGCGGGTGGTCCTGGTCACCATTCACGTGGCTTACGCCGAGGTGCCCCGGCTTTTAACCCGGGACAAGATCATCGGCACGGCCGGGATCACTCAGGCCGCCCTGCAAAAGTATTTCGGCCTGCCCCGGCCGCGCCTGGCGGCGGCGGCCCTCAATCCCCACGCCGGGGAAGGGGGACTCTTCGGGAGGGAAGAGGAAGAAATCATCGCCCCGGCCGTGGCCGAGGCTCAGGCCCAGGGATTGAACCTGACCGGTCCCTATCCGGCCGACACCCTGTTCCATCGGGCCGCGGGCGGGGAGTTCGACGCAGTGGTCTGCATGTATCACGACCAGGGGCTGATTCCCTTCAAACTGCTTCATTTCCAGGACGGGGTCAACGTGACCCTGGGCCTGCCTTTTATCCGCACTTCGGTCGACCACGGCACGGCCTTCGACCTGGCCGGCACGGGTCGGGCCGACCCGGGCAGTATGCTGGCCGCCCTCAGGATGGCCGCGGACATGGCCGGTCGTTCGAATCAGGCTGTCTCTGATGTAAGCCGGGATTGAGCTTCAGGAGGCTTGGGTTGCCCGACCAGTCAACCTTTATCCCGCTCCTGATCATCACCATGCTGGCAGCCCTGGTCCCGGCCTTGTCCGCCCAGTTCCGCCGCTTCCGCGTCCCGGTGGTCATCGGAGAAATCCTGGCCGGCATCATCATCGGCCGCAGCGGACTGGACCTGGTCAAACCCGGACCCATCCTGGAATTTCTGGCCGAATTCGGCTTCGTCCTTCTGATGTTCCTGTCCGGATTGGAAGTGGACCTGAGGGCCTTGGCCCGCCGGGGCTTTTTTCAGGAGCGGCGGCGGTTCTGGCAAAGTCCCCTCTTTCTGGCCCTGATCGGCTTCGGCCTGACCCTGGCCGGGGCCGCGGCCTTGGCCTTTACCCTAGGTGAAAAGGGCTTCTTTCGCAGTCCTTTTATCATGGGCCTGATCCTGAGCACCACCTCCCTGGGCATCGTCGTCCCGGTCCTCAAGGAACGGGGCCTCATCGCCAAGCCCTATGGTCAGCTCATGCTCGTGGCCGCCGTGGTGGCCGACTTCATCACCCTGATTATTTTAAGCGTGGTCTTCGGCGTCCTGAGAAAAGGCCTTGTCCCCCAGTTGCTTTTGCTGCTGCTTTTGTCGGCTTTTTTCGCCCTGAGTCTCCGGCTGGGTCTCCGGGCCAGCCGCGTTCCAGGCTTAAGAAGCCTGGTCAAGGAGCTGTCCACGGGCACGGCCCAGATGAGGGTCAGGATGGCCATTGCCCTGATGGTGGCCTGGGCCGCCCTGGCCCATGCCTTAGGGACCGAGGTCATCCTAGGGGCCTTCATGGCCGGGGTCATCGTCAGCCTGGTAGCCGGTCCGGAAGAATCAATGCTCCGGGAAAAACTGGATGCCTTGGGCTACGGCTTCTTTATTCCGATCTTTTTCATCTCCGTGGGCTGCCGGTTCGACCTGGAGGCCATGCTCGGCTCTCGCCAGGGGTTGGTGCTTTTTCCCCTGCTCCTCGCCGCGGCCTATGCGGTCAAACTGGTTCCGGCCCTGGTCTACCGTCTGGCCTTTTCCTGGCGGGAAAGTATCGCCGGGGGATTTCTGCTGTCATCCCGGCTGTCCCTGATAATCGCCGCCTCGGCCTTGGCCCTGGACCAGGGCTTGATCAGTGATGCGGTCAACGCCAACATCATCCTGGTGGCCATGGTCACCTGCACCCTCTCTCCAATACTTTTTTTGCGGACGGCTCCGAAAGCCGCCGGGGCCGAGCGGCGGGGTTACCTCGTGGTCGGGCTTAACCAGCTCACCGGCCCCTTGGTCGAACGCCTGCTCCGAGACGGCGAGGAGGTGACCTTGCTGGGCCGACCGGAGGACAAGCCCGCCGCCCCTGTTTTTCCCGGCGTGACCCCTCATTTCGGCGATCCGAAGGATGAAAAGTTTCTGGAAGACCTCGGGGCCGGCCGGGCCGCCGGCCTGGTGGCCGCCATGTTTGATTCCGGGCTCAACTTAAGTGTCTGTCGGCTGGCCGCTCATCGTTTCGGCATCCCGGTCATCGTGGCCCGGGCCGACAACCACGCGGTTATGCAGGCCATGAACGCCTTGGGGGCCCGGGTCATTCAACCGGCCCTGGCCACGGCCGTGGCCCTGGAGGGGGCCTTGCGTTTCCCGGCCACATTTGACATGCTGGCTGATCATGGGGATAACGTGGAAATCGGGGACGTCATCATGCGCAACCTGATGCTGGACGGCCGCCCCTTACGGGAAATCCGCTTCCCAGGCAACGCCTTGGTCATGGGCCTGCGGCGGGAAGGCGAGGTTCTGGTGCCTCACGGCGATACGGTCTTGCGCCTGGGCGACATGGTCATGCTGGTGGGCAGCCCGGAATCGGTCAATCAGGCCGGAGCCCTCCTGACCGCTCATTCCCGATGGTCGGAGCCCTAGCCCGGACGTGCTTGACAGACGTCTAAATGGGATTTACCAATATTGGGAACCGAGGGCGTGGGCCTCGGCCAAGAAAACCGCCGAGAAGGGCGGGCAATTTACCGGGGCGTTTTAAGATGATCGAGGATAACCCGAGTCGGGTTCGTCCCGAACTTGAACCGGACCGACTGGAACGGCTGGCCCGGGAATTAACCGAGGCCGGGGCCGCGGCCGGACCGATCACCGTCAAGGGAGACCGTCGAGCCAAGGGCCTGGCCTTTCTCCTGAAAGATATGACCCGCACCGAACTGAAAAAACTTCTGGACCGGGTCGACCTGAAAGTGCCCCTGTCATCCGAGGGCCTGGAGACACTTGAGGCCCTTAAAGAACTGGTAGCTGAAAACAGAAGTCTCCAGGAACTTTCGGTCAGAGACACCCTGACCGGACTTTACAACCCCAGGTATTTCCGTCAAAGGCTCCGCATCGAATTGGAACGGGTCAAACGGACCGAGCACCCCTGCTCGTTGATCATGATCGATCTGGACAAGTTCAAACCGGTCAACGACCGGTACGGCCACCGGGTCGGGGACGAGGTGCTCCGCCAGGTAGCCGACATCATTCAGGCCAACATCAGGGCCGTTGACGTGCCGGTCAGGTACGGCGGCGACGAGTTCGCCGTGATCCTTCCGGACACCGACTTGCGGGCGGCGGCCAAGACGGCGGAAAGAATCCGGGAACATCTGGCCGGCGATACCCGGATCGCCGAGTACGGCGTGACCGCCTCCTTAGGCCTGGCCGCCCAGCATCATTTTGAAAGCATCGACTCGGAATCCCTGATCGACCAAGCCGATCAGTCCATGTACCGGGCCAAGCAGGAAGGCGGCAACCGCCTCTGGTTCTTCGAAGCCGCGCGAATCAAAAAGATTTCAACCGAGGTCACCTCCGCCGAGAAGGAAGACCTCCGCTTCTCGGAAAAGCATCCCCAGGCCGAGTAATTCCGGAAACGCCGGCTTTTTTTAAGGCGCGGCCCGGGGAGGAGGGATAAAAAAACCGGCGGACAGGGACTTCCCTCTATTTTTTTCTTTTTCCCACCGCAAAATGGTACTTTCTTCGTATTGACTCGTTTTTCAACTTCAACTTAAACTATGGTCATTATCCTCATCCCTTCGTCAGACCTCGCCACGATGTTGCTTTTAAGCAGTTGGTTGGCGGACCGTGAGCTGTTCGGTGGGGTCAGGCAGAGAAATGGGTGATGAAACATAGAGAGATTTGCGATTGCGGGTCGCAAACAGAGGGAAAATCGTTGTCCCGCCAAATCAGCCTGGTGACAAGAGGAGAGGAAAGATGGGGAAGTTCTTGATTGCTGTTTCGCTAATAACCACCGTGCTTCTTGGGGGCCTGACCTTGTCTTATGCTCTGCCCATCTTATCCGATCCCACTCTGGTCGGATATTGGAAGCTCGACGACCTGGTCGGCAGTTATACGACGGACAGCTCCGGTTCCGGTTATAACGGCAAAAAACAGGCCGACGCCACCTTTCGTCCCTCGGGCGGCGTTTATGGCGGAGCCTATGAATTGGACGGTTATTCCGACCGGATTCAGGTCCTGAGAAGTGAGTCCCCGGATGGAACCAGCAATTTGGTACCCACCACCAATCAAGTCACCGTCTCGTCCTGGTTCAATCTAGCCGGGCCAATAAGCAGTTCATGGCAACATCCCGTCTCGAAATGGGACAACTACCATATCAGAGTCGCCAACAATTTAACCTCTTTAAGGTTCACCGTGTTCAGCGGCCATAATGCCGAAAAGATCACCACCTATAACAACCCCGACGGCAGTCCGGTGCTCGAATGGAACACTTGGTATCATGTCGTGGGGACGTATGACGGCAGCTGGGCCAGGCTCTATTTAAATGGCCTGGAAGTAGCCAGCCATTATTTGGGAATCACCCTTTATGCTAATAATAACTATGATTTTATGATGGGGGTGGTGGGTTGGTCGACTTCGACGGAAGGATTCAGGGGGCTGGTGGATGAAGTGGCTGTTTGGAATCGAGCCCTCGGCGCGGGTGAGATCAGGGATATGTATGGTTCAAACGTGCCCGCGCCGGCCGCCCTGCTCCTTCTTGGTTCGGGCTTGGCGGGACTTGCGTCGCTTCGGCGGATCAGACCGCGACAAGGGTGACCCCCTCGTTTGGTCGGCAAGATGCATCTAACTCCTAATTCAAGACAAGAAATGGGCCGCAGGGGCCGGCCCAGGCGGTCTTGAGGCGGAGTTGCCTTCGGCGGGCTTACTCCTGGAGACTGGAAGGGTCCTTGGTCGGCAGGCCCATTTCCCTGGCCCGGAGGACCCGCCGCAGAATCCGGCCGGTTCTGGTCTTGGGCAGTTCATCCAGGAAAGTCACTTCGGTCAGGGGCAAATCCGGCGACAAGTTGGCCTTGACGAAATCCTTGACGGCATGGGCGAGTCTGGCCGTAGGATTAAAGCCGGGATTGAGGGTGACGAAAGCCTTGATTTGAGGCTGGAGACCGGCGGTTTTCAGGGAAATGACCGCAGCCTCGTTCACGGCCGGATGGCGGCAGAGGACTTGCTCGACCTCGAAGGGGCCGACCATCTTTTCTCCGACCTTCAAGAGGTCGTCCATGCGGCCGTGGTGAAAATAATAACCGTCTTCGTCCCGAAAAGCCAGGTCGCCCGTTAAAAACCAGCCTTCCTTGCTGAAAAAATCCTGATACCGCTTTTCGTTCCGCCAGATGCCGTTCATCATGGCCGGCCAACCCAACCGGAGAGCCAATTGCCCCATGCTCAAAATGGGCAAGGGCTGACCTTCGTCGTCCAGGATGCCGGCCTCGACGCCGGGCACCGGTTTACCCATCGAGCCGGGCTTGGTCGGCATCGAAGGAAAATTAGCCAGGCAGATCATGCCGGTCTCGGTCATCCACCAAGTCTCGTGAGGGGTCAATTTGAGGTTTTTTCTGACCCAGAAGAAATATTCCGGGGCCAAGGAGCGACCTACCGTGGCTATATGTCTGAGCTTGGACAGGTCATAACGGTCGGGCAGGTCCTGGCCGGCGTCCACCACGCCTTTTATCCTCTCCGGGGTGGTGTACCACGTTTCGACCTGGTGCCTCTCCAGCGTCCGGTACCACGTCGAAGCGGAAAAAGGGTCGCCTCGAACCACGGAAGTGGCCCCGTACAGCCAGGGGGTGAAAGCGCCGTAAACCATACCGGTGATCCAGGCCGGGTCCCCGTCCGTCCATATGACCGTCCCCTCCTTCAACTCCAGGACATCCCGGCCCGTGGCCCGATATCCGATCATGCTCCGGTGAGGATGGATCACGCCGTTGGGAGGCCCGGCCGCTCCGGAGGTAAACATCAGGTCAAGAGGGGCCCCCGCGGGCAGCCATCTGGGGCGGCGTTCCTTGGACTTTTGGGGAACTTCCTCCTCAAGGGATACTTCCTGGTGAAAAAGACCCAAGGGGGGACCGGTGATTAAAAAGAGCTTTTCCACCGAATCCATGGCTTCAGCCGGGAGATTTTCGATCAGGTCGGGATGGGTCAACACGGCCTGGGGTTCGACGCCGAGCAGGCGGACTTCAAGTTCGTTGTAATTCAACGTGGAATATAAAGGACAGAAAATGACGCCCAGACGGGCGCAGGCCAGCATGGCCAGATATATTTCCGGACAGGGCGGCAGATAAATAAACAGCAGGTCCACGGCCTTAAGGCCGTGCTCCGCCAGGCAATTGGCCAATTGGGAGGATTTTTCCTTGAGGTCCAAATAAGTGAAGATTTGAGCCTCATCGGCCTTCTCGAAGATCAAGGCTTTACGGTGCTGCTTTTCCGGGTCTTCGGCCCACCGGTCGACCGCTTCGTAAACGATATTGACCTTGCCGGTTTGGCTCCAGGAAAAATATTTTTCTTCTTCGACCCAGGAGAATGTCTTGTAAACTTGATCATAATTCTTGAGATTGGACTCCGGATTCTGGGCCTCAATTTTGGCCTTCATATAAACCTCCAGCCGCCTGGGCTTGTTCCTCGGACGATTGATCCAGCCAAACTCCATATTTGGCATGGACCTGGGCGGCGTGGGTCGCCAGATCCTGGCCTTGGGCCGTGACGATTTCCGAGAGGGTGTAACCAGGCCCTTCCGAGAGCAAAACCTTAAGGACTTCGCGGACCGAGGCCGCCAGGGCCTCCAGATCATAACCGCCTTCCAGGGCCAAGAGGATAGGCGGTCCGCCGACTTCTTCGCCGCACTCCACCAGCAACTGAGTCAACCACCCGAAACCCCGCTCGGTCAGGCTGGTGTGGCCTAAAGGATCGCGGGTGTGGGCGTCGAATCCGGCGGCCACCAGAATGAGCTGAGGTCGGTACCTTCTGATGATCGGACCGACGGTCTCCCGGTAACAATGGAGAATGTCCTCATCGCCCATATTTTTCACCAAGGGGATGTTCACGGTATACCCGAGTCCCGGACCCTCGCCGACTTCCTCCCAATCCCCGGTTTGGGGAAACGAGCTTATATATTGGGAAGAAAAATAAAAGACCTCGTTTTCCTGATAAAAAAGCTGTTGCAGTCCGTTGCCGTGATGAATGTCCCAGTCAACGATCAAAATCCGGTCCAGACCATAAACTTTTTGGGCCTGGCGAGCGGTGACACCCAGGTTGTTGAAGATGCAAAAACCGCTGGCCCGGTCCGGCAAGGCATGGTGGCCCGGCGGACGAACCAAGGCGAATCCGGCCTGACAGCGCCCTTCCATCAGAGCGTCCAGGGCCCGAAGGCAACCGCCCACGGCCAGCCAGGCCGCCAGGTAGCTCTTGGCGCTGACCGGCGTGTCCGGGGCCAGATAGGTGAAATCATATTCGGCGGTGGTCAGCAGTTTTTCAAGGTAGCCCGGGGTATGGACCAGCTCCAAATCGTCCACCATCGCCGGCTCCGGCTTGATATAAACCAGCCCTCGGGAAAATTCTTTGGCCAACATCCGGTGAATAGCCCGGAGTCGGTTGGGATTTTCCGGATGAACCAGACCCGTTTCATGTTGCAGGAAACGGTCGTCCTTAACGATGCAAACCCTCCGGGACATCGGTTCGTTAAAACCTCAAAAGCATCATCCTGTCCCAACCCTGGTCTTCACAAAAGATAAAACCGTATTTTTTATATAACCCAATCGCCCAGAAATTGTAACTTTCCACCGTCAACCAAACCAATTCCAAACCCAGATCCTTGGCCCGGTCAACGGCCGCCTTGGTCAAGACCGAGCCCAAGCCTCGGCCTCGATAGGGTTGACGGACAAAGATCAAAAACTCGGCGTCCTTACTGATGAAATCCGGCACCAGGGCGGCGTGGCCGACTACTTCCCCGCCCTGCCAGACCAGGAAGTTTTCCCCCCGTTCCAAGAGATTTTTGACCCACTCGTGCCGGGTCTGGGCGTTTTCCGGAGGCAAGCCCTGGCTGGCTTTTTTCGGGACGAAAAGATCGTACATTTCAAGGACGCACCGGGCGTCCTCCGCGCGGCAGGCGGACGACTCAAAGGTGCAACCCGTTTTGTCCTTGAACATGTTTCGCCCGCATTTTTCGCTCATGACCACCTCCCAAGGACGGGAATGAACTGGCTGGACCATAATTCAAACACATCGTTCGCCGGCCGATATTCTTGCTTTTCAAGACGGATTTTATATCCCTCCATTTCCGGTGCATTCCTTGATCAGACTTTCCACGACGCCCGGATCGGCCAAGGTCGAAGTATCGCCCAGATGCTTGACTTCTCCGGCGGCGATCTTCTTGAGCAACCGGTGGAGGACCTTGCCGCTGAGGGTCTTAGGCAGAGAATCGGCCCAATAGATTACGTCAATGGCGGCAATCGAGCCGATCTCGGACCGAACCAGGTCGATTAATTGTCTCTTGAGTTCTTCGGACTTGTCCGCTCCAGGATTGAGCCGGACAAAGGCCACGATGCTTTGACCCTTGGTCGGGTTCGGCAAGCCCACCACCGCTGACTCGGCCACCTTGGGGTGCAGGGCCAGGGCCGACTCGATCTCGGCCGTGCCCAGCCGATGATTATCAACGGTGATCACATCATCGATGCGGCCGGTGATCCAGTAGTAGCCGTCCTCATCTATCTTGGCCCCGTCCCCGGTGAAGTACATGCCGCTGATAGCCGAAAAATATGAATCCCTGAATCGGGCGTGATCGTTATAAACAGTCCGGGCCAGGCCCGGCCAGGGTCTTTTGATGAACAGAACCCCCTCCAGATGGGGATAGTCTATCTCCGCTCCGGTTTCCGGATCGATGATTACGGGCTCCACCCCGAAAAAAGGAATGGAGCAGGAACCCGGTTTGAGAGGACAGACGCCCGGCAGCGGGGTGATCATATGAGCCCCGGTTTCCGTCTGCCACCAGGTGTCCATGATCGGGCACCGGTCCCGGCCGACGTGATGATAATACCAGCGCCAGGCCTCCGGATTGATCGGTTCGCCCACCGTGCCCAGGACCCTGAGGGAAGCGAGGTCGTGCTTCCTGACGTGTTCGGGGCCCTCACGGGCCAAGGAACGGATGACCGTGGGCGCGGTATAAAACTGATTGACTTTGTACTTATCCACAATCCGCCAGTAGCGGTCCGGTCCGGGATAGGCGGGCACGCCTTCGAACAGGACCATGGTCTGACCGTTGAGCAGGGGGCCGTAAACGCTGTAAGTGTGACCGGTGATCCAATCGATGCTGGCCGTACACCAGAAGACGTCATCGGGTTTGAGATCAAAGACCAGCCGGCTGGTCATGGCCGCGGTCAGGAGGTAGCCGCCTTGGGTGTGGACCATCCCCTTGGGCTTGCCCGTGCTGCCGCTGGTGTGGAGGATGAAAAGAGGGTCTTCCGCGCCCATGGGTTCGGGCGGGACCAGGTCCGGCAACTTGGGGTCGGCGGCGGCTTCGTGCCACCAGATTTCCCGGGCCGGATCGAGTTCGAGCCTCAATCCGCAACGATTGTAGACAATCACTGTTTCGACATCACCACAGCGAAACAGGGCCTCGTCAACGATTTCCTTGAGCGGCACCTGACGGCCGGCTCGAAAACAGCCGTCCGCGGTGATGACAGCCGTGGCCTTGCAATCGAGCATCCGGCTGCCCAGGGCCTCGGCGCTCAGCCCGCCGAAAACCACACAGTGAACGGCCCCGATTCTAGCGCAGGCCAGCAGGGCCACGGGCAGTTCGATGATCATGGGCAGGTAGATGACGACCCGATCGCCCTTTTTGATCCCCCTGGCCTTGAGGACCGCCGCCAGCTTGTTGACCCGCCGGAAAAGGTCCCCATAGGTGATGACGGCGGACTCGTTCGGATCATCGCCTTCCCAAAAATAAGCGACTTTTTTTTCCAAGTTCGGGAGGTGCCGGTCCAGGCAGTTATAGCTGGCGTTGATAACCCCCCCGCCGAACCATTCGAATCTGGCCTCGTCAAAGTCGGCCCGAAAGACGAAATCCCAGGGTTTTTCCCAGGTCAGATAGAGCCGGGCCTGCTCGGCCCAAAAAGTCTCCGGGTCATCGAGGGATCGCCGGTACAGAAACTGGTATTCGGCCCAACCTTTGAGGTGGGCTTCTTTCCCATACTGTTCCAGGTGGGCGTCGTATATTTTTGGGGAGTGCTCCATTCTTTTGACCCCGGGCCTCCCGGTCTCAAACAGACTTCCGGCGGGTAGGCGCAAAATCATTTCGGCCATAACCCGCCGGATAAATCGGCGTTGTTTTCGGATTCAAACCGCGGCTGAGAAACTCCTGGTCGAGGATAACCGCTCAGTCATTCTCGCCGGGGTTGGAAACCCCGTTCTCGGCCGCTCCCCGCCTAATATGGTTGGCGATCACCGATTTGGTGATCAAGGGCGCCAACTCCTCCTCGACCGGGCGGGGACGCTTTTTCAAACCCATGGTCACGGCCGCCCCAATTATGAGCATAATTCCGGCGGTAATGAAAGAAGAATTAAAACTACCCGTGGAGGCCTGAAGCATTTGAGAAAGACGACCCATGACAAAACCGCCCACACCCCAGGCGGTGAAGACGATTCCGTAGTTGGTGCCGAAATTTTTCAGACCCCACAAGTCCTTGGTAAAAGAGGGAAATAAAGAAAGATTGGTGCCGTAATTGAAGCCGATCAGAGTGGCCAAGACAACCAGGGCCACGGCGTTGTTGGTGGCAATAATCGGAATGGACACGAACATCAGCACCGCCTGAAAGGAGAGCATGATGGTCAGAGTCAGCTTGCGGCCGATCTTGTCGGACAAAAATCCGGCCAGGATCCGACCGCCGGCATTTCCGATAGCCATGATGGCCACGGCTAAGAAGGCCATCTCGCCCAGACTCTTTTGGGCCATGCCGGCCACCGAGCCGATGACCATCAACCCGGCCCCGGAGCCAATAAAATAAGTGAACCACAAAATATAAAAGGTCCCGGTCTTCATCATGTCGGAAGGACCAAGTTCCCGGCCGATGGCCGCGGGTTTGACCGCATGCCCCTTTTTCACCGGGTCGGCGGCCACGTAACCCTGCGGCGGATTGATCAACAGCAGGGACAGACCGCAGACCACGATGAAAAAGGCGATGCCGAAGAAAAGCATGGCCTTCTGCAAGCCCCAGACACCGACCAGGTATTTGGATAGGGGGGCGATATAAACCGAAGCCAGACCGAATCCGGAAACGACCAGGCCGGCGATCAGGCCGGTTTTGGCCGAGGGAAACCATTTGAGGGCCGGCGGGGTGGCCGACCCGTAGCCGAAGGCGATGCCCACGCCGGCCAACACGCCGAAACCCAAGACCCAGCTCGTATAGGCGCTTGTTTGCGAAATCCAAATGAAGCCCAGTCCGACCAGAATACCGCCGATCAAGGCGGTCACCCGCGGCCCGATTTTGTCCTGGCATTTGCCCGCCAAGATCATGGAGAAGGCAAAGACTATGCAGCACACGGCATAAGGATCGTTCAAGGAAGCCAGGGACCAGTCAAAGCTCCCTGGGCCGCCTTTCTCGATGGATTCCTTAATGGCCTGTTTGAAAATGGACCAGGTGTAAAGGATGCCCAGCGCCAGATTGATGCCGGTACCGGAAAAGGTCACCATCCAGCCCTTATTCTTTGTCGAGTCAGTCACTTTTCGCCCCCCATCCAACAGATTAATAGTTTCAAACCAGCTCCCGTCTCCGCTTAAGACGCTCAGGCGGGCAAGGACTGTCGTCCTATAATCAACGGCCTCAAAACCTCAGGATCGGTAATAGTTGAAGTATCGCCCAGAACGCCCGAAGCCGCGTCCGGGTCCGACACCAATCCCGCCGCGATCTTGGCCAGGAGTCGGCGCATGATTTTACCGCTGCGGGTCTTGGGTAAGGCATTGGCCCACTGAATAAGGTCCGGCGTGGCGATCGGCCCGATCTCTTTTCTGACCAAACCCACCAGTTCCTTTTTCAATTCATCCGAAGGTTCCCATTCCGATTTCAAGGTGACAAAGGCGTAAATACCTTGACCCTTGAGCGGATGCGGGAACCCGACCACGGCCGCCTCGGCCACGCCGGCATGGAGAACCAGGGCCGACTCGATCTCGGCCGTGCCCAGACGGTGACCGGACACGTTGATCACGTCGTCGATCCGGCCGATGATCCAGAAGTAGCCGTCCTCGTCCTGCTTGGCTCCGTCCCCGGTGAAGTACATGCCGGGAATCCTCTGGAAGTAGACCTCTTTGAACCGCTCATGGTCGCCGTAAAGCGTCCGGGCCATCCCCGGCCACGGCTTCCTGATGAACAGAGCCCCTTCTTGGTTGGGATACTCGACCATCTTGCCGGTGTCCACGTCGATGATCACCGGGTCGATGCCGAAGAAGGGAAAAGCACAGGAACCGGGCTTGATCGGGCTTACGCCGGGCAGCGGCGTGATCATGTGCGCGCCGGTTTCGGTCTGCCACCAGGTGTCCATGATCGGGCACCAATCGCGGCCGATGTGATGGTAGTACCAACGCCAGGCTTCGGGATTGATCGGTTCGCCCACCGTGCCCAAAAGCATGAGGGAGGTGGTGTCGTGCTTGTGGGCCAATTCGTCGCCTTCACGGGCGATGGCCCGGATGGCCGTGGGGGCGGTGTAGAACTTGGCCACCTTGTACTTTTCCACCACCGCCCAGAAACGGCTATAGTCCGGATAAGAAGGGACGCCTTCGAACATAACTGACGTAAAGCCGCAGGTCAGATTTCCATAAACAATATAAGTGTGACCGGTGACCCAGCCGATGTCGGCCGTACACCAGAAGACCTCCTCGTCCTTGATGTCAAAGACCCATCTGGTGGTCACCGCCGCCTGTAAAAGATAACCGGCCGTGGTGTGAAGCACGCCTTTGGGCTTGCCGGTCGATCCCGAAGTGTAAAGGATGAAAAGCGGGTCCTCGGCGTCCATGACCTCCGGTTCAACATAGTCGGGCAGACCCGGTTGGGCCAGGGCTTCGTGCCACCAGGCTTCCTTCTGGGGATCGAGGGGCAGGTCCAGGTTGCAATGTTTGACCACCAGCACCTTTTTCACCTGACCCGGGCTCTCCTTCAAGGCCACGTCGGCGTTCTTTTTAAGCTGGACCACCCGGCCGCCTCGATAGCCGCCGTCCGAGGTGATCAGCAGGCTGGGCTGGCTGTCCTCGATGCGCGAAGCCAGGGATTCGGCGCTGAATCCCCCAAAAACCACGGAATGAATGGCCCCGATTCTCGCGCAAGCCAGCATGGCCACCGACAGTTCAACGATCATCGGCAGGTAAATGACCACCCGATCACCCTTCTTGATGCCCTGAGCCTTAAGCCAGGCGGCCAGTTTGTTGACCTGCTGGTACAGGTCTCGATAGGTGACGGTTTTCGTCATGTTCGGATCGTCACCCTCCCAATAATAGGCCACCTTGTCGCCGATTTTGTCGATATGGCGGTCCAAACAGTTGTAACAGGCGTTCAGCTTGCCACCGCCGAACCACTCGATCTTGGCTTCATTGAAGTCATAACGCAGGACGAAATCCCATTCCTTGTACCAAGACATAAACTCTCTGGCCAGCTTACCCCAAAACTCGTCCGGTTGTTCCAGGGACTGCCGATACATCTCCTGGTACTGCTCCAGGCTGTTTATATAGGCAACCTTTTTGTAATGCTCTAAATGTCCGTCATACCATTTGTTCGGCTTCTCCATATTTTCCTCCTTAAAATTCGGTCTGGTTACCTGCTCCTGATTCAAAAACCGAGAGTGAAATCCCTGGGCCGTTTTTGTTTATTCTCGCCCAACCCGCTCGGAATTTGACTGGGCCGTTAGATAATACTTAGCAAGGTTCAGGCCAAGAACCCGCCGAAAAAACTGTAAGTCAACCATATGTTTTTATTGTATATATCATGGAAGCCCCTTGTCGGTCCACCTTTCCGGACTTTAACCGCTGTCAGATTGTTTAACGCCGGGGGAAAGGTTCTCAGAGAACATATTGGTATTTACGATATTATTTATAGATAATTTAAATAATTCTATAGAAAACCCCTCCCCCCCGGCGAACGCTTCGGATGAGAAAAGGGAGTCGCCATGCCAAACAGGGGCCAGGATTTTAAACCCCGCGGCAGAGACGGCCGAGGTCATTTATAAAATTGGTATTATCTTAACAAAGTCATTATTAAGCTCTTTTTCGGGCTGGGCTGACCGCGGCTCCAGGCGGCCCACGTTTCCCCGTACCGACCGCGGCCTGAGTTGTTTGAACGGGAAAAGTCAGACGGCCGGATTTTAAAGTTTTTCCTGGACCTGTCTCAAGATCAAAACAAATTTAAGCCTAAAGGGCTATGAAATAAATTTTTCAGACCTGTAAAAAAGTCTGACAGCGGTTTGGGGCCGACGGCCAAGCCAAGCGGTTGCTCCATCTGATTTGATTTTTATTTCAATTAATTGAATTTTCAACCTTTTAGGCCTCTTTTGGCATTTTCGTTGCTTTTTTCACTAATAAATGCCAAAAAGCATGATAAACAGGCGATTAACTCCACCTGATGGCCGGTGCGATATAGCGAAATGAAAATACTGGTGGCCGACGACGAAGAAAGAATCAGATACGGTTTGAGCCGGACCCTGACCGGCAAGGGCTATGAAGTGGTCGCGGCTGAAAACGGGCAAGTGGTCATGAATATTCTGGCCAAAGAGCCGGTGGATATTATTCTGCTGGACCTGAAGATGCCGATCATGACCGGCGAACAGGTCCTGGAGTTGGTCCATCGGCAATATCCGGACCTCATCGTCATCATCATCACCGGGCACGGCAGCATCGACAGCGCGGTGGACTGCATGAAAAAAGGCGCCTATGATTTCATCACCAAACCCTATGACTTGCCCCAGCTGATGCTTATCGTCGGCCGGGCGGCTGACAAGAGGAAACTCGAGCTGACCGCCCGGCGGCTCCGAGAAGAAAACGCCCGCAACCTTTACGACCTGTCCCTGGAAAAAAGCCGTTTGCAGACCGTGATCAACCGTTTGGCCAACGGAGTCATGGTCACCAATCAGCATATGGAAGTGGTCCTGCTCAATCCGGCCCTGAAAAAACTGATGGGACTGACCCGGGAAATCAACACGCCGGACTTGTTAACCGCATTGATTAAAGACGAATCGCTCATCGAGACCATCCAGGGCATTCTTTCCCAGCCGTCTTCGGGGGAAGATGATTTTGTCTCTCAAGAAATCGGGGTGGACAATAAAACGCTGCGGGCCATTTCCGCGCCCGTGCTCGGCCCCGACCAAAAACCGGCCGGGAGCGTGACCGTCATCGAAGACGTGACCGTCTTCAAGCAAATCAGCCAGATGAAATCCGATCTGGTGAACATGGTCGCCCACGAACTCCGCAGTCCGCTGATCTCCATCAAGCAACTCATCAACGTGCTGTTGGAAGGGCTTTGCGGGGCCTTGGCCGAAAAACAGCAGGACTACTTGACCCGGGCCACCAAAAAGATCGACGAACTCATGGAGTTGATCCGCGACCTCCTGGACATCGCCAAAATCGAGTCCGGGATGCTTTTTCAGCAGCAGGTCCCCACCGACCTTGACGAACTTATTAAAAACACTATTGAAACAATGGACATTCGGGCCAAGAAGCAGGGGGTGGTTCTCACCTGTTCCTGTCGAAATCCCCGGTTGGTCCTGGCCGATCCAATGGAGATGGAAAAAGTCTTCAACAATTTAATCGACAACGCCATTAAATATTCCCCGGACGGCGGTCAGGTGACGATCGCCATCACCGGTCGGGACGATTCCATGGAGGTCAAGGTTTCGGACACGGGCATCGGTATCGATCCGGAGGAACTGCCCAAAATATTCAACAAATACTATCGGATCAAGCACCCGAAAACCCGGCAGGTCATCGGGACCGGCCTGGGCCTCTCTCTGGTCAAAGGCATCGTCGAAGCTCATCAGGGACAGATCGAGGTGGAGAGCGTACCTGATCAAGGAACCACCTTTCGAGTCACTCTCCCGGCGATCAAGGATGGGGAAGCCGGGCGTTCGAACGGGGACTAATAATGGGGTTGACTATAACCATAATATTTAATTGAGGAAAGGAGACTGATTATGGCCGGTAAGTATATCCTGGTCGTGGAAGATGAACCGGATCAAAGCGAAGCCGTGACCGCGATGCTGGAAAGTAAAGGCTGTGAAGTCGGCAAGGCTTATGACGGGGTTGAAGGCAAGGAGTCGATCCAAGCCCGGCGGCCCGACTTGATCGTTCTCGACGTCATGATGCCCAGAAAGGACGGCTGGACCCTCTGCGCCGAGTTGAAAGCCGACGAAAAGACCAGTGACATTCCCATTGTGCTGTTGACGGCCGTGGGCGAGGAACTGACCAAGACCAAGACCAGCGAAAGACAGGGTCAATATACTCGATACAACGGTATGGTCACCGAAGCGGACGATTATATCGCCAAGCCCATCGACACTCAGAGCCTATGGGAGGTGGTCAGCCGCTATCTCTAGGAATTGGCTAAAAATTAGTTAACTTTGACCGGCGATTGGGCCGGACTGTCTCAAGGCTTTATCTACAAGTATTTTAAAGGGGCGTGGCGGCCGGCCGCGCCCCCGCCTTGACGGCGGCGCCTTGAAAACACCCCCTAAACCAGGCCCGGCCTCAAACCGGCATCCGAACCGTAAAGGTCGCCCCCCGGTCCTCCTGGCTGGCGGCTTCGATCACTCCGCCCATTTTATCGATAATGCCATAACAAACGGCCAGACCAAGACCGGTGCCCTTGCCCACCGGCTTGGTGGTGAAGAAGGGGGTGAAGACCTTGGCCAGGTTGGCCGGACTGATGCCGCACCCGTTGTCCGAAACCTCGATTTCCACGAAGGCGTCGGCCAGCCTGGTGGTCACCTTGATTTCCCCCCCGGGTCCGCCATTCTTCTCCATGACGGCGTCAAAGGCATTGTTGATCAAATTGAGGATAACCTGCTGCAACTGGGTCGGATCGACCTTGACCTCGGGCAGGTCGGGCGACAAATCCTCAAGGATGGTTATGCCTTTGGATTCCGCCCGGCCTTTGGCTAAACTTATAACCTCTTCGATAAACCTGTTCAGGTCCACCGGGCCGATTTCCTGGGGCTGTTTCCGGGCGAACTTGAGCAGACCGTGGGTTATCCCGCCGCAACGCTCCACCTGGACTCCGATCTGGGCCAAACAATCCTTGATATGGGCCAGGTCGTCCTGAGTCGGGGCGCCGCCGCTCTCTTCGATCACTTCGAACGCCGCTTCGATCATGTTTTTTTCCTGCTTGATAATCTGCAGGGGATTGTTGATTTCGTGGGCGAAGCCGGCGGACATTTCCCCGATCACGGCCAAACGCTCGGCCGCGACCAACTGCTGGGACAGTTGGTTTTTTTCCGATTCCATCCGGCGCATCTTTTTAATGGTCCGTTCCGTGGCCAGGAGGGCGGTGACCAGGATGGCCAGAACCGCGACCAAGCTTATGGCCACGGCCAGTCTGGTGACCGTGCGCAGACCGCTGAAGGCCTCCTCGCGTTTCTGTCTGACCACCAGCAGCCAGGACCCGTCCTTGATCCAGGTCGTGGCATATAGATATTCATCGCCGGCCGTGTTTTTCGCCTTGAAAGTCCTGATGCCTTCATGCGGGATTAAATAGGTCCTCGCGTCCGGATCAAGCTCGAGCAGGTCCAGGCTTGAACGGGGCCGGGTCTGGAGCAGGCCGTCCCGGTTGACGATATAGGCTTCACCGGTCCGGCCGATTCTGACATTCTCGACCGTCTGATCGAAAAGCGCCGTATCCACCGTGGCCCTCAATATCCAAGGGTAGTCCCGACTTTCCTTGACCACGGCGATGATGAAATGAGGCACCCCGCGAAAACCCAGGAATACGTCGCTGATGTATTCCTTTTTACTCATGACTTCCTTGAACCAGGCTTCGTTTTGATAATTTTTATCCAGGAGCTGATAAGGACCAACATAGGCCAAATGGTCGCCGGGTGAATCGATCACCCCCAGGTCGATGAAACCGGCCTCGGCGGCCTTGAGACGGTCTAACACCTTTTTCAGGTTGCTCTTGCCGACCAGATCGTCCAGTTCGGAAGAGTCGACCACAAACCGTAAATCCCGCCGGCGCTCCTCGAGAAAAGTTTCAATGGTCGCCTTATGATGTTCGACGACCTTGTCCAGCTTGGACAAGACCTCTGCTTCCAGTGTATGGGAAAAATAATAATAACCCACGGCCAGAATCAGGCAGAAGGGTAGGAAAGAGGCCGCGAGCATTTCGGCCAAAACCCTGCGCCTGATGGCTTGGTAGCCCTTTTCTTTCATGTCCGCCCGGAAAAAAAGCGGTCTGCCAAGGGACTTGCCCACCGACCGCGGCCTGATCGTTGAGTCAAAAAACCGTTCCAAGTAAAAATAAAATATCGAGCAAATTTCCGGCCAAAAAAGAACCGAAGTCTTATTCAAAAAAATGGTCCTTTTCCTGGCCCCTCCCTCCTCTAGGACTTCGACTGGTTTAAGGTATATCGCCGGCTATGTTGTCAAATCTTCTGACGAACTGTAAAAATTTCCTTATTTAAACAAGTTTGTTAATATTTCAATATTCATCCTCCGCCCGGGCGTTATCCCAGCATCGGCTCGATATCCAGAAACGGCGGGAGGCTGGGCTCGTGACTAAGATCGGTAATGACCGGGTAGCGGAAGCCCATCTTATGGGACGTCTCCAAACCCTTGACCGCTGTCTCGGCCATGGACCAGGGCATGGCGAAGATGACTTCGAAGTCCTGGGTGCCGCCAAAAACCCGGTCGCCGCCGCTGGGCAGAATAAAGGTCGGCTCGGGTTTTTCCGAGACCAGGGCCAGATCGACACAATCCCGGAAGGCCGTGACCTTGGCTGATGTTTTCTGACCGGCAAAGCCGAAAGAGCTGGCCAGACGCATGGCTTGGGCGGCGTTGCCGTAGATGACCAGGGTGTCAGGGTCGAAGGATAGAAAATGAAGGGGCGACATCAGGAAATAATCGTATTTGCCGTAATCCAGTTTGCTGGAAAAATAGTCCGGATTGCTCCCTTCCGGCGTTTTGAGGTCTTCGGACCGGTAAAAACCCAAGCCCGTGGCCGCCGGGGCGCACCGGAGGTCCTCCTTGCCGAAGGCTACCGTCCAACCATGTCGTCGAGCCAGGCCCATGCCCTGGCAGATTAGAAGTTTCCGGCCGAAATCTCGGGAAGGAATCCGCACCTTTTCTGGAAGTTGTTCCCCTTTTGTCAGAAGTTTGACCGCCACGGGGAAGGTCTGGGGCCGCAAATAAAAATTGAGTCCTTCGTTGATCGCTTTAGCATCCATCATCAGCCTCCTTAAAAAAATGTAAATATTTTCCTCCGCAGGCCGGACACAGCCCCGGCCCTTTACGGCAAAAAATCGGGCCACCCCCGGATTTTCAATTATTTTCTTCGGGCTAAGCCGACCAGTTCCGCCACCCCCGCCCGAAGGCCGGACCATTTTTCTTCGCCCAATTGGTCGAGAATCCGGTCCTGAGCGATTTTCCACAAAGGCAGGGCTTCTTGGAATTTTTCCCGGCCCTCATCAGTCAGGCTGGCCAGACGTTCCCGCCGGTCTCGGCCCGAGGCCAGCCGGACCAGTCCCTTCTTTTTAAGCAGGTCCAGATTGCGGGTCATGGTGGTTCTGTCCATGACCGTGGCTTCGGCCAGTTTTTTAAGAGTCACCGGTCCGAGTATTCTGATCGAGGCCAGTAAGGTCAACTGAGTGGCCCGCAGGCCGGTCGGCCGAAGAATCCGATCATAATACTGGGTCACGGCCCGGGCGGCCTTGCGAAAAGTGAAACAGACGCAAACCCGCCGAGAAGCTTGGGTCAAGATGTCTTCCATCCGTTCCAATGGTTGCTCCATTTTATTGATCTTCTTCAGCCGAGGTTTTTTTCGAATAAGAGTATATACATCTATTTGAGGGAAAGACAAGCCCGCTTTTTAACAGATGCGAGGCATCAACTTAGTAAACATATTCCCCGGCCCAAGACCGGACATGATGGCCGTCGAGAACGTGAAAAACCCGGAGCTTTTTCAGGGTCGAGGGCGAAAACTGGCCGATGGGCAGGTACACGACTTTCTTACCGTAAATATGGGCCAGGTGCTTGATCCGGTCGGCCGGCGGTCGTTCGGCGATGTAAGCGATCAACTTCTCCTCCGAGTAGTCTATGCCGGCCAGCAACAGCCGTTCGGCCTTGGTCCTGGTCCCGTCGAAAAAAGGGTCTTTCCAAATATCATAAACTCTGAACGGAGGATAGGTCATCATGAATCCGCCGTATTCGCATCGTGATATGCCCGGACCGATAACGTTTTCGCCGGCCGGAGTCGAGTAGAAGGCCATATCGGATTCCTGGTTGTGTTCGCCCAGCCAGGTCATCCGCCAGGGGTATTTTTCCCGGCCCGCCGGACCAGGCTGGTCTTCATCAAAAATGAGCACCACCGAACCGACCTTGCCCCTGACCTGACGATTTTCCGTGACGTAAATCCGGCCGTCGTGCCAGTTGCGGATGGTTTCCCGGATATCCAGACCGTCAAGCATCGAGGCCTGGAAGGGCTGGGTCCGGCGGTTTTCTTCGGATAAAATTTGAAGGGTCTTTTTTTTCAAATAATCGCCGAAACCTTCAATGACCAGGTCTTCCGGCTGATAGGAACAAATGCTCCGGCCTTCCCAAGCTTCCTTCCATTCGCCGGGCTCCTTTTCCTTTTTTCTTTTTTTGACGGGCAGGGCGACCAGTCTCCGTCGCATCTGGCGGAACCGGCGGTAAAAACGAATCTTTTTGGTGTCGAGGTACAAGTCCTCGCCCTTGAGCCGGACCTGGGGCAGACTGCCATCTTCTTCCTGCCAGGGATAATCGGTGGCCAGGTCCCAGACCTCGTAAGCGAAATTGTCGTCCACAATTCCCCGGGCGGCGATCAGAAGCTGGTACAAATCCGGAGTGAGAAAACCTTGGATCAAGGCGTAGTTACGGGCGAATTTATTCAGAACCAGCATCTGGCCCGGAGTGACTTCCTCCTTCGAGTTCTTGTGGTGTCTTTCCCTGGCCTGAGTCAGGAGGTCCTGGTAAAGTTCGAGCCGGTCCAGCTTGATGCCGGGGTCCTGTTCGCCGGTCCGGACAAAGGCCGCGGCCAGAAAAGGCATTTCGGACATGATTTCCCGGCTCGATTCCCTGGCCAGGTCCCCCAGGGTCACACCCCGGCGCCTGGTTCGGCCCAGGGGCAAGGCCAGGGATTGATCGAGCAGCCGGCGGACGGCCGGATAATGGGCCAAGCCGCAGACAAAAAGAACCCGTTCGTATTTCCGGCCGAGCTGCTGGAGGTGATAGGCCATGGTCATCTCCCGGAGGTGGTCCTCGGGGGATGACTCGCGTCCTTCGAATTCGGCCCGATATGCCTCGGCGTAGGCGGCCGAACCCAGTCGGGTCACCGTGTAAGGATCAGGCATCGGTTCACGATTACGGGGGTAACCTTCGGTGTCTCGATCGATGAAAAATAACGGTCGACCGGCGGTTCGGGCCAGATGGGCCGCCTCAACCAAGGCGTCCTGCGGTTCGATGGGCAAATAGACGTAGCGGCCGTCTTTCTCCTGATAAAGAACCACGGAAAGAAAGGGTAGGCGGTCCAGGCCCTTTTCCACGGCGTCCTGAATGGTCGGGGGGAACTCCACGGCCACGGCTTCTGGCCGTAATTGATGGAAGAGACGGCGGACGGCTGCGGCGAATTCGAGCCGACCGTGAATGACCGGGACGAAAATGATATTTTTATATAGAATCAGGTCTTTATCCGACTCAATCACCACCAGGTCCTCACCAGGAGCATTCGGCCCCTATCAAGCTGAAATTATGTCTGGAAACAGGAGAAACTTGCAAGTCATTCCAGAAAAAAGAGATAGTCTTGGGTTAAAATACATCTTTACACCCATCGTCGGCCGGACTTATAGATGAACCCTGATGGCCATTTCGAATCACAAGCCCGATATCGAAGCCCTGGTCTTTGATTTTGACGGGACCCTGGCCCGGCTCGAGATAGACTTCGGGCTGATGCGGACCCGGGTTTTGGCTTTGGCCGATAAATTCGGCTGCCGGTCTTCCGATTTGGAACAAGGCTACGTTTTGGAAACCGTGGCGGCCGTCGCCTCAATCTTGGCGGTTGATGCCCCCGAGAGGGGCCGGAGTTTTTCAGCCAGGGCCCACCGGATCATTGAAGACATGGAGATGGAAGCGGCCGAACGGGGCGGGCTCTTTACGGACGCAAGGCCGTCTCTGCAAGCCTTGAGGGCCGGGGGCTTTAAAATGGCCTTGATCACCCGAAACTTCGGGGCCGCCGTGTCCAGGGTTTTTCCGGATTGGCCGGACTTCTTCCCGGTCTTCCTCCCTCGGGAAGCCGTGGCCCGGGTCAAGCCTGATCCGTTTCATCTGCGGGCCGCGTTGGACCTCTTGAGGGTGGGACCGGCGGCCGCCCTGATGATCGGCGACCATCCCATCGACATTGAGACCGGACGTAAGACCGGGACCTGGACGGCCGGGCTGGCCTCCGGTCGGATCAGCACCGCGGAACTGGCCGCCGCCGGCGCGGACTTGGTCTTTGAGGATCTGGACCGGTTGACCGCCTACCTCCTGGCCGGACCCCGCCCGCCATTTTAACCTTTTGGGAATCCCGAGGCCAGGGGACCGGGGCCGGAGGGATAAGGCCTTGGCCTTTGACGGACATCCGGCTGAATTTCCTGTTATTACTTTCTGCTTGAAATGAATCGACGCACAAGGTATATTCATTAAGTGAACCAGGGGGTGACCCATGCTCGACCAAAATCTGGTTGATCCGGTTAAAAAGCTTAACCAAATCGGGATCGCCCTTTCCAGCGAGACCAGGTTGGACCGACTCCTGGATTTAATTGTCCGGGAATTACGGGCCTTCACCCGGGCCGATGCCGGCAGCATCTACATCCGGTCCGGGGAGACCCTCAGGTTCGAAGTCGCCCAAAACGATACCTTGCAAAAACGCCAAGGCGCGGCCGCCGAGAGTTTCCGCCCCTTTCCTCTGCCCCTGACCAAGAAGAGCATCGCCGGTTATGTTGCCCTGACCGGGGAAACCCTCAACATCAAGGACGTGTACGACCTGGACGACTCCACCGAGTACGGATTCAACCGGGAATTCGACCAGAGGAACGACTACCGGTCCAAGTCCATGCTGGTCGTGCCCATGTTCGATCACCGCGGTGAAAACATCGGGGTGGTTCAATTGATCAATGCCTTGGATGATAACGACAAGGTGATCTCCTTTAAACCTGAGTTGGAAGAATTGGTCCTGTCCCTGGCCTCCCAGGCCGCCGTGGCCATTCGCAACGCCCTCCTGATCAATTCGATCAGGAACCTTTTCGCCGCCCTGGTCCAATATTCAGCCTCGGCCATTGACGCTCGAAGTCCTCATACGGCCGGTCATTCCCGCCGAGTGGCCACCCTGGCCCTTCAGGTGGCTCAAGCGGTCAACCGGCAGATGGAAGGTCCTTTTGACCGGGTAAGCTTGAGTGAAGAAGAACTCGAAGAATTGTCTTACGCGGCCTGGCTCCACGACATCGGCAAGATCGGCGTCCGGGAATGGGTCCTGGAAAAGGCCGACAAGCTCAACGATACCAGGATGGACCTGATTCGAAGTCGGTTCGACCAGATCGGGCTGGGCATTGTCTTGAATCTTCAGGACCAGCGTCTGAAACTTTTAGCCGAGGGACGGCTGGACTCCGAAGCCCAGGCCGCTCTTCAGGCCGAACAGGAACGCCGGCTGGCCGAAGTTAATGATGACCTCGAGTTTATCACCCGGATAAACACGCCGGGGTGGTTGAGTGATGAGGACGTGGTCCGTTTAGGCCGCATTGCCGAAAAAGAGTACACCGACGGGAACGGCCGAAGGCTGGCTTATTTGGAGGAGTTTGAAGTCAAAAACTTGAGCATCCGCAAGGGCAACTTGACCCCCGAGGAATACTGCGAAATTCAATCCCACGTCAATCATACCCTGAATATCGTCAACAAGATTCCTTTCACTCCTGAACTGGCCCGCATTCCCATCTTTGCCGCGGCCCACCACGAGATGCTCAACGGAAGCGGTTATCCCCAAGGTCTTAAAGCTGAGCAGATTCCTCTCCAGGCCCGCATCCTGGCCGTGGTCGACATCTTCGACGCCCTGGTCGCCCGGGATCGGCCTTACAAAAAGGCCATGCCCGTGGAAAAGGCCCTGGCCATCCTCCAGGATGAGGCCAAGATGGAACGCCTGGACAAGAACCTGGTCGACCTCTTCATTCAGGAAAAAATCTGGGCGGATGAGGTGGTCACTTCAGGCCATGAGGCCGATTGAACCATCAAACCGGGCCTATTCCCGCCCCATCTGATTAATGTAACCGACGCGTCCAAGACATGCTCGATATCATCAGCAAAATCGCCGAAGAAAAAATCAAGGAAGCCATGGAGCGGGGCGAGTTCGATAACCTGCCCGGACAAGGCCGCCCCCTGGATTTTTCCGATGAATTCCACGGACCCGAGGAGTTGCGCCTGGCTTACAAGATTCTCAAGAACGCCGGCTGCAAACCTCCTGAATTGGAAATAAAAGAGGAAATCGTCCGTCTCGAGGACATGCTGTCTTCGATCAAGGACGAGCTGGAAAAATACCGCCAGATCAAAAAGCTCAATTTCCTGATCATGAAACTGAACATGAGCCGGAAAAAAGCGGTCAACCTGGAGGACAACCAGCACTATTACGGCCGAATCGTTTCCAGGGTCGGCTTGGCCCAGCCTTTAAAAGACCCCTCCGACCAGGGAAAAAACTAAAATATTACAAAATCTTCAACCTTTATTGCCTGGAAAAAACAGCTCCATCCAACCCATCCCGCCCGTGGTTTTTCGTTTCCCTGATTATTAACGGCTCGCGCCGCCTATGGGAGCGGGGGGTTTTCCCTTTAAAAGCCGGCGGCGGCATGTCCATCGACGGTTTAAGTGTAGATGCACTTTTCCCTTGACAACTATATTTTCCCATAATATTTAGTATACTAACAGATTACTCCAGGGGACCATAGGATTTAGGGTTCCATTGCGTAGAACGTTAACCAGGCAATAATCTTTTGTCTAATAATCTTGTATGCGATTAATATTAAGGAACAGCCCGCTCCCATAATAATCTCCGGCCGGAACCGTCCTCCAACCAGGCGGGCAGAACCCAAAACAAGAAGGTCAACCGGATCAAGCGCCATAAGCCCGTAAGCGTGACTCCCGAGTCGGCCATGGCGGAAACCGCGGCCTTGTTTTTGAAAAATAAACGCTCCGGAGCCTGGGTGGACGATGACCGAGGACGGATTATCGGCCTGATCGGAGAAAATGATTTTTTTAAACCGGCGGCCCTTATGGCCGGCCGCAACGTCCGCGGCTGAGGCCGCCCCAGCCCTTTCAGCGCCGGGAATTCAGGGTTTGACCCTTGACTGTTTTTTGACCTGAAATAGTGATATAAATTAATATTAAATCCAAACAGGAGGAGAATATGGGCCAGTGGCATAAAACCGGTTGCGTCATGTGCGCTCAGAACTGCGGTCTGGAGCTTTTGATCGAAGACAACCGTATCGTCCGGGTTCGGCCGGACAAAGACAACGCCCGGAGCGAGGGCTACTCCTGCCGCAAAGGCCTCAACGTGGCTTATCACCAGCACCACGCCGACCGCCTGACCCACCCTCTGAAAAAGATCGGCGACCGCTTTGAAAGGATTTCCTGGGACCAGGCCCTGGACGAAATCGCCGAAAAAATGCGGGACGTGATAAGCCGGCATGGTCCCCGGGCCTTGGCTTACATGGGCGGGGGCGGCCAGGGCTGTCATTCCGAAGCGGCCTTCGGGGTGCGCCTGCTGCGCGGCCTGGGATCTCATTATCATTACAGCGCCCTGGCCCAGGAACTGACGGGCTTCTTTTGGGTCAACGGCCGGGCCTTTGGCCGCCAGTACCTGGGCCACATGCCTGACGACCACGAGGCCGACCTGCTTCTGGTCATCGGCTGGAATCCCTGGATGAGCCACCAAATGCCTCAGGCCCGGCGGGTCATCGCCCGTTTCTCCAAGGACCCGGACAAACTTTTGGTGGTTATCGACCCTCGGCGCAGCGAGACGGCCCAACGGGCCGACATTCACCTGCCCCTCCGGGTCGGGACGGACGCCTTGCTTACCCGGGCCATGATCGCCATCATTCTCCAGGAAGGCTGGCAGAAGGAGGCCTACATCGAGGCCAAAGTCGGCGGTTTCGATCAAATCAAGCCCTGGTTCATCGATTTCGACGCCAAGGCCGCCGTGAAGGTCTGTGAGCTGGACTATGAAGCCGTGCGCGAGGTCTGCCGGTTGTTCGCCACCAGGAATTCGGCCCTTCATGCCGATTTAGGGACCCTGATGAATCGCCACAGCACGGCCACTTCCTATCTGCAGATGGTTCTCCTGGCCGTCTGCGGCCGGCTGGGGGTCCGCGGCGGCAACGTCATCCCCGGATATCTCATGCCCATGGGCGCTCATTCGGACGAGCGGGACCCTAAAACCTGGCGCACCGCGGCCACGGGCTTTCCGGCCATCATGGGGACCTTTCCGCCCAACGCCATGCCCGAGGAGATTATGGCTGAAGGGCCGGAGCGTCTCCGGGCCGTGTTCATCGGCGGTTCCAATCCCCTGCGTTCTTACGCCGACACCACCGCTTATGAACAGGCCTTCGCCCGGCTGGACTTGCTGGTCACGGCCGACGTGGCCATGACCGAGACGGCGGTCCTGTCCCACTATGTCCTGCCGGCCCGCTCGGGTTATGAATCCTGGGACGGGACTTTCTTCTCATGGACCTTCCCCGGCGTCTTCTTCCAGATGCGCCGGCCGATCATCCAGCCCGAGGGGGAACCCTGGGAAGTAGGGAAAATCTGGCTGAATTTGGCCGACCGCCTGGGCTTGATCCCGGAAATCCCCGACTCGCTTCACCAAGCGGCCCAAGGCGACCGCCTCAAGTTCGGGGCCGCCTTGATGGAATATCTCCAGGCCAACCCCAAGGCCGGCCGGGCCATGCCTTTCATCCTCGGTAAAACCCTGGGCCCGGTCCTGGGTTCGGTCAACTTGGCCTCCTTCTGGGGACTTTTGCAGACCTTACCGAAGAATTTCCGGCAGATGGCCGCTCGGGCCGGCTTCAATCCCGGACCGACTTTAGGTGAACAGATTTTTCAGGCCGTCCTGGACCACCCCGAGGGTCTGTGGATCGGCCGGTCCGACTCGGACGACAACCTGGGGGACCAGGTCCGGACCGAAGACGGCCGCGTCAATTTATTCATTCCGGAACTGGCCCAATGGGTTCAAGATATCGATCCGGCCAATGAGGAGCAGGCCCTCGGAAGGAACGAAGACTATCCCCTGATCCTCATGGCCGGCCGCCACATGGACATGAACGCCAACACCCTGATGCGCAACCCCGAATGGAACCAGGGCCGCCGGGCCTGCACCCTGGCCATGCACCAACAGGACGCGGACGGCCTGAACCTGAGCGACGGGCAAAAGGTCAAGGTTAAGACGGAAGCGGGGGAAGAAGTGGTCGAGTTGGAAGTCACGGACACGGCCAAGCCCGGCCACGTGACCATGCCCCACGGTTTCGGTCTGGTCTATCAGGGCCGGGCCTTTGGCGCCAACGTCAACCGCTTGACCAAAAACACCCACCGTGATCCGTTGGCGGCCACGCCCCTGCACCGTTACGTGCCCTGCCGGGTCGAGGCGGCCTAGGCCCGGGGAACCGGCGGTAGGGGCCGAAACTGGGTTTATAGACGGGGGCTGTCCCTATGATTTTTGTCCGGCCTGGAGTTGACATCGGGAGCGGGTTTGGGTATAGGACCGGGGATGAACCATACGCGACTATATTTCATCCGCCACGGCCAGGTGGTCGGGCACGACACCCCCAGGTTCAATGGTCACACCGACGTGGACCTGACCCCCTTGGGCCGGGCCCAGATGGAAGCCGCGGCCGAGGACCTGGCCGGGGTCGAGCTGGCCGCCGTCTATTCCAGCGATCTGAAAAGAGCCCGCTACGGCGGCGAGGTCCTGGCCCAGGCCCGGGGCCTGGACCTGCGGATCGAGACGGATTTCCGCGAACTGGCCTTCGGGCAGTGGGAAGGCCTGACCTTTGACCAAATCCAGACGCTCTACCCCGGCGAAATGGAGCGCCGGAGGCAAGACCACGTGGATTATCGGATTCCCGGCGGAGAAACCGTCCGGGAACTATGGGAGCGGGTGGGGCAAAAGGTCAGGGCCGTATTAAATGAGCATCAAGGGTCGACCGTGGCCATAATCACTCATTCGGGCGTCAACCGGGCGGCCCTTCTTCAGGCCATCGGCTGCGACCCGGTCAAAATCTGGCGGATCGATCAGAGTTTCGGCTGTCTGAACATCGTCGACTATTTCGAGGACGGCCTGACCCTGGTCCGCCTGGCCAACGGCCCCAATCGGATTCAAGGAGAATAAGTGGCGCAGGACGTTTCCGATTCCCAGGCCGAAACCTTGGCCAGCCTGGCCGAATCTCCGTTTATTTGAGGGGCCAATCGTTCGAAAATATATCTGGCGATGTTTTCGGACGAAGGATTGTTCTCTTTGAAAAATTCCAGTTCATTTAGATACTTGTGGTCCAGACCCTCTATAACTTCGTTCAGGTGTTTTTTTATCGCCCCGAAGTCCAGGACCAACCCGGCCCCGTCCAGCCGGTCCGCGGTGACGTAGACTTCCACCTTCCAGTTGTGGCCGTGCAGGTCTTCGCATTTGCCGTAAAAATTGCGCAGGTTGTGGGCCGCGGCAAAACGGCTGACCACTTTCAGCTCATACATTTATTTCCCCAGTCTATCGTTTAGAGCACCCTGAGCCGTTTATCCATTCGATCGGCCAAAAGTTTGAGGTCGTTGGTCAAGGCGGCCAGGTCTTGATGACGGCGCTGGAGGACCTTGTCCAGTTCCCCCCGCCAGTAGGTCAGGACTTCCTTTTCTTTTTTAGTCAGTTCCTCATCCACTTTCTTTTTCATCTGACGGACAAAGCCCTGGTCCACGGTTCTAGACATATTCGAATCTCCCGGTCTTGGAAAATCCCGGTTAACCTCTCAGATAAGGAGCCATCCGCTGGACGATCTGGGCCTTGGGCAGGGCCCCGACCATGACGTCCTTCAACTCGCCCCGGTCAAAAACGAGGAGAGTCGGGATGCTCCTGGTCTGAAACCGGCCGGCCGTTTCGGGGTTTTCATCCACGTTGAGCTTGCCGATCTTGACCCGGCCCTTCCATTCCCGGGCCAGCTCTTCGATGACCGGAGCGACCATGCGGCAGGGACCGCACCAGGGCGCCCAACAGTCCAAAAGAACCGGGAGAGGTGAAGCCGCGACCTCGACTTCGAAATTCCGATCGGTCACCTGGACCGGCTTACCCGAAAAAAGCCCGCTCATATCAAGAGGGACATGGCACTTCCCGCAACTAGGCCCTTCGTTGATCCTGGCTGCGGGAATCCGGTTTTTTGTTCCGCAGTGAGAGCAGCGGACGATGACGCTGTCAGGGTCGCTCATGACTGGTCGGCCTTCTCTTTGAGGGGCCGCCCGCATTCGGTGCAGACCCCCTCTTCGTTGATGATACCGATGCAGTTCTCGTCGCTGCACAGGATCCGATTTTCCAGGTCATAAGGGTCTCCGGATGATCGGCCGCTTGAGTTTTCTCCGGCGGTCTCATCAGCGAGCCGCTGCCCGCAGTAACAGCAATACCTGGCCGCGGTGAGATTCTCTCCTTGACAAGCCGCGCAAACCAGCCCTTTAGTCTCATGGCCGCAAATTTCGCAGATCAGCATATCCCGCCTCTCTCAATCGCTTGACTTATGATTCTTTATCTTCTCAGGGCATCTTTTGTCAACATGCCAGCGTCCGATGGCCGGGAGGCTCCCCCGCCGGCCGAGTCTTGCGGTCTCGGGGTTAGTATGTTAATATTCGGTGGGCGACACAACGGTCAAACCGGCAGGCCTTTCCATTGAAAAGAATTCCCTTGGACCAGGCGCAGCCAGGCATGATCCTGGCTCAAAAGATCGTCCGTGACGACGGGGTCCTGCTGTGCCAAAAAGGCGCCCCGCTCACCGAAGCCTTGCTCCGCCTGCTCGGGCGTCTTAACTTCGAGACCGTGCCCATCGAAGTCTCTTCAGCGGAATCCCCGGAAGAACAGGCCGCCCGGCTGGCCGGGGAAGAAGCCCGGCTTGAGGCCCGCTTTGTCCGCGTCCAATCCGACCCGGTTCTGACCGAGCTGAAAAAGGCCTTGCTCAAAAGACTTCACGAGCCGGAACCATGAAAGACCAGGGCGAAGTCAAAAAACAGATCAGGCGGATCAAGAACCTGCCTACCCTGCCGGGCATCGTGCAGAAAATATCCCGGATGGTCGAAAATCCCAAGACCTCCTCGGCCGACGTGGCCCGCCTCATCGCCCAGGACCAGGTTCTCTCGGCCAAGGTGCTGCGCATGGCCAATTCGCCCTTTTTCGGCATGTCCCGGAAAATCAGTTCCATCACCCAGGCCCTGGTCATTCTGGGCTTCAACGTGGTCAAGGGCCTGGTCCTGACCTCTTCCGTCTTCGACATGATGAAGCAGAGCATGGTCGGCCTCTGGGAACATTCTATCGGCTGCGCGGCCGCGGCCGGGGCCGTCGCCAGACATCTGGACCGGCCCGACACCGAGGAAGTCCTGGTGGCCGGACTGCTCCATGATCTGGGCAAGGTGGTCCTGAGCCTCCAGGTCCCGGAAGAGACAACCCGGATTCTTGACCTGGCCAAGGAAAAAGAAATCTCTTTCTATGAGGCCGAACGAGAAATCCTGGACTTCACCCATAGCGACGTGGGGCTGTGGCTGTCCGAACACTGGAACCTGCCGCTGGCCCTGTCCGACCCCATGCGCCATCACCATCAGCCGGACCGGGCCAAGGGCGCGCCGGAACAGACGGCCATAGTTCATCTGGCCGATATCGTCATCCGGGCCAGGGGGTTCGGATTCAGCGGCGATCCTTTTGTGCCGCCCTTGTCTCAGACGGCCTGGGAAATTTTGAAGCTTCAAACGCAGGACTTTGACCTGATCTTGGCCGATCTCGACTCCAAACTCTTGAATATGGCCGATTATCTGTGAGGCCTCCATGATCACCGGACGGATCGTTTCCCGGCGGCGGCGCTTGATATGGGGAGTGTTCGGCTGGGCCGTTTTGTTGTTGCTCCTGCTCCCGCTTCTTCTGACCGGACGGCTGGACCTGGTCGAATATCGCGGTCTGGACTGGCTGCACCGTCATTTTCCGGATAAAAGCCGGTTAAGCCGGGATATCGTTATCGTCTATATCGACCAGAAGAGCATCGACGCCTTTCGCCGGGAGATGAACATCGGCTGGCCGTGGCCGCGGGACTTTTACGGCCGGGCCGTTCAGTTTCTCGACGCGGCCGGGGTCCTGGCCATCGTCTTTGACGCCACCTATTCGGAACCGTCGGTCTTCGCCAATGATTACAACGACGACCAGGCCTTCGCCGAAGCCATGACCGCCTCGGGCCGGGTCTTTCAGACTTTGATGTTTCACGAGCAACCCAAGGCCGAGGGGACCTCGGTGGATCAGACCGTCTTGGACCGGCTGAAGACTAGAGGGATCGCCCATGAATACCAGGGCGGACCCCAACCGGCTGTTTATCAGGACGTCACCCCGCCCATCGCCCCCCTGGAAGAAGCAGCCTGGGGCTTGGGGGTCATCAACATCGAGCCGGAAGCCGACGGCGTGGTCAGACGCCTCCGGCCCCTGGTCCTTTTTCAAAACCACGCCTTCGCTACCCTGGCCTTGAGCGTTTATTTAAAAACCAACGGCCGGGACGGACTGGCTCAGACTCCGGCCGGCTTGAACCTCGGCCGATTCTCCCTGCCCCTGGACGGCCAGGGCAAGGCCCTGATTAAATATTACGGCGGCCCGGGCATTTACGAGGAAATCAATTTCGCGGCCGTGATTCAATCGGCCGCCGAGATCGAAATGGGCCGAAAGCCCCTGGTCCCGCCGGAGAAACTCCAGGACAAGATCGTCTTCATCGGGGCCAAGGCCGCCGCCCTGTACGATCTCCGGTCCACGCCCGTGGCCGACGCCCTGCCCGGCGTCGAGATTCACGCCGCCTTTCTGAACAATCTCATGGCCGGAGACTTTCTCCGCCGGGCCTCCAGGCCGGTCCGGGGTCTGCTGGCCGCCGCCTTGCTCCTGGCCACTCTCGGCGCGGCCGTCCTGACCAGGTCCGTTTGGACCGGAGCCGTGTTGAGCCTGGCCCTGGCCGGCCTTTACCTGGCCGGCGGAGTCCTGGCCTTCCGGCACAATCTCTGGCTGGACCTGGTCTCCCCCGTCGGCGGCCAGGCCGGCGTCTTCATCCTGGCCGGCCTGATTAATTATTACGGCGAGGGTCGGGAAAAGAGAGCGGTCCGGGGGGCCTTCGCCCGGTACCTCAGTCCCCAGGTGGTGGCCGAGGTTCTGGAAAAACCCGAACTCCTGACCCTGGGCGGCTCCCGCCGGGTCATGACCGCCTTCTTCTCCGATCTGGCCGGCTTTACCACCATCTCCGAATCGCTCTCGCCCGAGGACCTGGTCAACCTGCTCAACCGCTACCTCAGCCTAATGACTAAAATCATCCTTGACCAGGGCGGCACCGTGGACAAATTCGAGGGCGATGCCATCATGGCCTTTTGGGGTGCACCCCTGGACCAACCCGACCACGCCCTGAGAGCCTGCCTGGCCGCCCTGGACCAGCAGGCGGCCACGGCCGAATTGCGGGCTCAGGTCGTCGCCGACGGATTGCCGGAACTGCATGTCCGGATGGGTCTGAACACCGGTCCCATGATCGTGGGCAACATGGGCTCGGAAGAACGTTTCGACTACACGGTCATGGGCGACGCGGTCAACCTGGCCTCCCGCCTGGAAGGAGCCAACAAGGCTTACGGGTCTTGGATCATGGTCAGCCAGTCCGCTTACGAAGAGGTCAAGGATCAGGTGGAAGTCAGGGAGCTGGACCTGCTCCGGGTCAAAGGCAAGACCGAGCCGATCCGGGTTTATGAACTTCTGGCCAGGGCCGGCGGGCTGTCCCCTCAAAAAGCCCGGGTCCGGGACGCCTTCCTGGCCGGGCTGGCCCTGTACCGGGATATGGACTTCGTCCAGGCCGAGGCGGCCTTTCTCCAGGCCCTGGCCCTTGATCCCCGGGACGGGCCTTCGCAAACCTATGTCGAACGATGCCGCATTTATAGGAAAAATCCGCCTCCCCCGGACTGGGATCGGTGCTTTACAATGACCACCAAATGAAATATTTTGAGAGAAGCTTGATGGGAGGTGTCAGATGAAAGCGCGAATACCGATTCCGGCCCTGATCTTTATCTTGGTTCTGCTTGGTTTGGCCGTGGGGGCGGCCTGGGCCGAGACCCTGTACGTCCAAAGGACCAAGGTCGACATCAAGCAGGGCCGGGGGGCATATTATCCGACCGTGTTTTCGGCCCAAAAAGGCGAGGCCCTGGAGGTGATCGGTCAGGAAGGCGGCTGGTATCAAGTCAAGACGCCCAAGGGTCCGGGCTGGGTCTTCGGTCAGGCCCTGGCCGCCCAAAAGGCCCAGTCCACCAGCCCCTTGGCCTCCTTGGTCGGTAAGGCCGACACTTCCGAGCTGGATAAGACCGCCGGTTTCAAGGGCTTCGACCGTCCGACCGAAGAAGCCTATGTCTCGAAAAACAACCTCCAGGCCCAGATTCAGTTGGTCGACCGGCTCCAGGAACCGCCTTTCACCCTGGCCGAACTGGAAACCTTTCAGAAAAAGGGCCAGGTCGGACCGATGGGAGGTGGCCGATGAAATCCCGGTTGTTCATGTCCATGGTTTTAATCGGTCTGGCGGCTTTGACTTTATCCTGCGCCTCGGTCAGCGATTCCATTTCCCAGAACCCCATGGCCGCCTTGCAAAGCGCCGCCCGGATCGGCGAGGCCGCGGTCAAGGCTTCCCAGGAGATCACCCAGGAGCAGGAAATTTACCTGGGCCGCAGCGTATCGGCCCGCCTGCTGGCCAAATACCCTCTGTATAACAACGCTCAGCTTTATAAATACATCAACCTGGTCGGGGCCGGGGTGGCCATGGTCTCGGACCGTCCGGACCTGCCCTTCCATTTCGCCGTGCTCGACACCGACGAGGTCAACGCCTTCGCCGCGCCCGGCGGCTACGTCTTCATCACCCGGGGCATGCTCAAGAGCGTGAAGGATGAAGAGGAACTGGCCGCGATCCTCGGCCATGAAATCGGCCACGTCTGCGCCAGGCACTCCCTCAAGAGCATCAAGGGCGAACTGTGGAAACAGGTGGCCGTGATCACCGCCCAGGAAGGAGCCAAGCACGGCGGAGTCGACCCTAAACTCTTGGACCTTTTCGGTCAGGCCACGGACGGCGTACTGGACACCCTGATGAATGTTGGTTACACCCAGCCCATGGAATACGAGGCCGACCGGCTGGGCCAGACTTACGCCACCACGGCCGGGTACGATCCGGGGGCCTTGCGGCGTTTCGCCTCTTACATGCAGCAGAGGGAACAAGGCCAGGACAAGAGCTTGAACGCCTGGCTGGGCACTCACCCCACCTTCACCGCCCGGCTGAAACAACTGCCCGCCCCGGAAAAGCGGGTTCTGACTCCGGAAACGATCAAACTAAGGACCAACCGCTTCAGGACGACGGCGCGGCGCTAGACGGGTTTGGTCGTATCTTTTTTCGGGTGCGCCTGGTCGTAATCGACCGGGCGTATTTATTTCGGCCTCACTGATGACGCCCGCCATAAAGGGCCGCGCCGACGGCCCCCACCAGGTCCGGTTCTTCCGGAATTATCACCTCGCCCTCAAGGGCCTCCTCGATCAGACGGACCAGACAAGGGTTACGGGCCACTCCGCCGGCAAAAACCAACGGGTGCGACAATCCGACCCGTTTAAGCATGGACAGAGACCTTTTGACCACGGACTGATGCAGGGCCAGGGCGATATCTTCGGCCGGGAGTCCCCTGGCCATGAGCGAGGTGGCCTCTGATTCGGCGAAGACGGTGCACATGCTGTTAATCACGGTTCCGGGTTTGCCTCGCAGGGCGAAAGGACCGAATTCTTCCAGGGACAGACCCAGCCCCGTGGCCATGAATTCGAGAAATTTGCCCGTGCCGGCGGCGCAGCGATCATTCATCTCGAACTTGGTCACCCGGCCTTCGGGAGTCAAGGAAATGGCCTTGGTGTCCTGGCCCCCGATGTCCAGAATGGACCGGCCCTCGGGAAAGAGATACCGGGCCCCCAGGGCGTAGGCCTGGATTTCCGTGATCGTTCCGGTCTTCAGGTGCCGGGCGATGAGTTGGCGTCCATAACCGGTGGCCACCACGCGCTCCCAGGACAGGCCGTCGAGCATTCTCCGGCATTGGCCCAGGGGATCATAGGTGGTGTTTTCCCGCCGATAAAGAACCAGGTCGTTGCCTTCCATTAAAACCAACTCGATGGTGCGCGAGCCGATGTCCAATCCCGCCAGAGCCAATGGTCTCTCCTAAATCCGCCGTCGATTAACTTCCGATCTTCCGGACTTGTCTTGGCCGGTATGAAAAAAGGGCGGTCCCCTAAACCGCCCCTTTAATCCCTTTCTTCCACAATTTAAATCCTGACCGAAAAAGTCGAAAACTATCTCAAAATCTCTAGGAAAGCCTCGACCCGGGTCTTGAGCTGCTCGACGTCTTCCTGGCTGTAATCCGTTTCGAGGCGCAGGGTGGGGAGACCCTGGTCTTCCAGTAATTTCTCCAGGGGTATGGATTCGATCTGGTAAGGCTGGCAGAACTGGAGACTGTAATGCATCACCCCTTGGGCCTTATAGTCCCGGAACATTTCCGCCGCGTGCCTGGCCCGGTCGGGATTGGGGGTGAAAACGGCACAGTCGATGTTGAAATATCGGTCCACAATGGCTTCCATCAACTGTTCCACCGTCCCGCCGTCCTCGGCCGCCAGGTTCCGGGTCCCCCGCTCGCCGACGCAGGATTCCTCGCCGACAATGACCGCCCCGGCGCTCTCGATGATCCAGGGCAGCTTCCAGTTGGGCACGGCCATGGGACAGCCGGACATTAGTATCCGGGGAGCCCCCTTGGGAACCGCTCCTTCGTTCTTTCTGACCCTCTCCTCCAGTTCGTCGCAGATTTTGTCGACCGCTCCGGTGAAACGAACCGGATCGTCGTAGAAATAGACCTGGTTGATCAGGAGGGCGTCCAGACCGGAAATGGGGGCCGGATCGTTCCTTCTCAGCTTGGACAGACGAGATATAACCCGGCGCTTGTCATTGGCGATCTTGATGCCCCTTTTAAGGTCCTCGACGCTGATGGCCTTCCCGGTCAGGTCTTCCATGGCTTCCTTGAAGCGCCAGTACTCGGCCTTGAGCAAAGCCCGGCCCTCGGAAGACTTGACCTGGGGCAGGTCCATGACGTACAGGTTGGACACCAGCTTTTCCAATGTTTCGTAAGATTTCTTTTTCCCGTCGCAAGTGTTTTCCCCGACGATCATGTCGGCCGATTCCAGGTAGGGGCAGACCCGGCCCAGCTTGAAGCCGAAGGATGATTTGATCAGGGCGCAAGTGTTGCGGGGCAAGAGTTTTTCCACTTCCTCAACGGCGAAATCGGCCCCGGAACAAAGTCCGACCAAGGTGGCCCCGGCGGCCCGCACAATCTCCTCCGGAACAAAAACACAGTAAGAACCCACCACCTTGGTCCCTTCCTTTTTCCCGTCCACAAGCTCCTTGATTCTTAAACCATGAACCTCGGACATGACGAAATTGAAATAGTCCATGCCTTGCGGGCGGTTAGGCTGAGCCAGAAAAATTTGCTGATAGCCTTGGCTCAGAACCTGGAGCAACTTGTCGTGGGCGGCCAAGTCCAATCCTAATCCGCGCCACATTTCTTCGTATTGGGAAGCCATAATTTCCTCCACCCAAGATAATTTATCGACGGGGACATCAATAATATTATCTATGCCTATATGTTAAATAGATTTTTTCTATAGATAAGGACATAGACAGTCCCAATCCGGCCGGGGAAATCGGCGGGGTAACAACCCTGAATCCGACCTGACCGGGAAACCGGGACGTCTCGGCTGATTTGAGGATATGAGGGCCGCCGGGCGGACCTGACGATTAAGGCCGGCGGCAGACTGAATTCGAGGAACCGACACCGGCCGTTGTTCAACCACGGTGGAGGCCTGGTCCGCCGGACCCGGACCTCCCCGTCGCCCTCTCGTCCGGATGAAGCGGATTAAATGGACCGTCTTGGCTCTAAAAAGTAAAAACCTTATATTCCGGGCTGACCATTTTGTCGACCAGCAGGGGGCCGCCGCTGATCCGGGCGCCGGGAACGAGATCGTCCACGTCAATCATCCTTTTATCCGCGCAAGCCTTGCAGACGTGGATCGGGGTCTCGGCCGCCGTGAGCCGGTCCAGGAGGTCCTTGAGGTGTTCGCCCGTGGTGGAGCGAATGCCTTCGGCCATGCCGAGCTGGGCCCAATGAACGGCGTCGTCGATCAGGAAAATCTCGACCGGGTGGCCTTTCTCCACGGCGATGGCGGCGAACTGGAAGGCCCGGGTCGCTCCGCCGGCCTTTTCGAAACCTTTGGAAATAAGAAACAAGAACTTGGACATTTTAAACACCTCCTGGCCCGGATTGACTTCATCCTGAACTTAAAACATTTTAATATAAATAATCCGGCGTCTATTTCGCCCCAACAATAGACGCCGGACCCGGTTAATCAGGACTGGGTCAACTTTGGTCCAGGGGGCCGCCAGGTGATCGAGATATACGCTTAAATCGCATCAATCCCTCTTTCGCCCGTCCTGATGCGCACGGCCTCTTCGACCGGCAAAATGAAAATCTTGCCGTCGCCGATCTTGCCGGTATGGGCCGACTGCTGGACGGCGGCCACGATCTGTTCGATCTTGGCCTCGTCGGCCACGATTTCGATCTTGATCTTAGGCAGAAAATCAACGACGTATTCGGCCCCGCGGTAGATTTCCTTGTGGCCTTTCTGCCGGCCGAATCCCTTGACCTCGGTTACGGTCATGCCCTCAATACCCAGGGCCGCCAAGGCGTCCTTGACCTCCTCCAGCTTGAACGGTTTGATAATGGCTTCGATTTTTTTCATCGGCCTTGCTCCTCAAAATTTTTTTGGTATCAGGTCAGGCTGTACCCGGTTTCGCTATGCAGACTCAGGTCCAAGCCCTTGACTTCGTCTTCATCGCTGACCCGCAGGCCCATAATGACGTCCAGGACTTTGAGTATAACCAGAGTCATGACAAAACAGAAGACAATTGTGCCGACCACCGAGACGGCCTGGATGCCCAGTTGGGCCGGATGGCCGTAAAAGAGGCCGTCGGCCCCGTTGGGGTTGACGGCGGTGGAAGCAAAGAGCCCGGTGGCCAGGGCTCCCCAGGCCCCGCCCAGGCCGTGGATGCCGACCACGTCCAGGGCGTCGTCATAGCCGAACTTGCTCTTGAGCATGACCCCGGCGTAACATACCGCCCCGCCGATAAGACCAATGACCAGAGCGGACATGGGCCCGACAAAGCCGGCGGCCGGGGTGATGACCACCAGGCCGGCCACCGCCCCGCTGGCCGCGCCCAGGGTGGTGGGCTGACCCCGATGGGACCATTCGGCCAACAGCCAGGACAGGGTCGCGGCCGCCGCGGCGATATGGGTGGTGACGAAGGCGCTGGCGGCCAGACCGTCGGCGGCCAGGGCGCTGCCGGCATTGAACCCGAACCAACCGAACCAGAGCAGACCGGCCCCGAGGATGGTCATGGGCAGATTATTAGGAATAAAGGCCTCGTGGCCGTAGCCCCGGCGCCGGCCGATAATCAGGGCCGCGGCCAAAGCCGACGCCCCTGAACTCATGTGGACCACGGCCCCGCCGGCAAAGTCCAAGGCGCCCAAAGAGCCCATCCAGCCGCCGCCCCAGACCCAATGGCACATCGGGGCGTAAACCAGGGTGACCCAGAGGATGATGAAAACGACAAAGGTGCTGAATTTCATCCGTTCGGCGAAAGCCCCGGTGATCAGGGCCGGGGTGATGACGGCGAACATGCATTGAAAGATCATGAAGGCGTAATGGGGCACGGTCGGAAAGGCCTCGATGGGTTCCGCGCCCACGCCCTTGAGACCTAGAAAATCGAATCCGCCGATGATCCCGCCAAGATCGCCGCCGAAGGACAGACTGTAGCCCCAGAGAACCCAGACCAGGCTGGACAGGGCCAGACAGACGAAACTATGCATGATGGTGCCTAAGACGTTCTTGCTTCGGACCATGCCGCCGTAGAACAGGGCCAGGCCCGGGGTCATGAGCATGACCAAGGCGGCCGAGACCAGTAAAAAACCAGTGTCTCCCGTGTTCATAAATTCTTTCTCCTCCCTTTTGTGTGCTTTGTGTGCTCCGGGGGCTTCCCGATGGTTCTAAAACAGGCGAGCAAGGTATATGCCAATTAATGAAATTATTTTTCATATAAAAATAAGGATATTATTATTTATCAATATGAGTCTTTTTAAAATATAATTACATTTTTGTCGCAAAAAAAGTTTAATCTTGACAATTTGGTCGGATTCGCCGAGGAAAGGAACAGCGCCGCGTCCCTGATCGGTTCGTCGATCCGGCCGGCCGGAAAAGCAGGGTGAGATGAAAGGCGGGGGCCCCTTCCCGAAAAAAAATGAAAACAAATGATATTCAGGGCCGTTGCTTCGAAGACCGGACTATCGTCAGCTTGAAAAACGTCGATCTTTGGCGGAATCGTCCCCTTTTGGAAAACATCAACTGGACGGTGACCAGGGGCCAGCATTGGGCGGTCCTGGGCCGGAACGGGGCGGGCAAGACTTTGTTGTTAAGAATTCTGACCGGTTATCTCTGGCCGAGCCGCGGGGAGGTCCGGATCATGTCCGAGCGCTTCGGCCAGGTTGACTTGCGGGAGCTGCGCCAGGGCCTGGGTTGGGTTTCGGCGGCCCTGGTGGAAAAAATTCCCGGCCGGGACACGGCCCTGGAAGTGGTCCTCTCGGGAGCCTACGCCACTTTCGGGCTCCACCAAAACCCTTCAGCGGCGGTTATCAGGCGGGCTGAAGCCTTTCTGGAAGACCTTGACTTGGCATCCCTGAAAAGCCAGAAATTTATCAATCTTTCCTCCGGTGAGAAACAACGGATTCTGCTGGCCCGCAGCCTGCTGCCCCGGCCGGGCCTGCTCATTCTCGACGAACCTTGCGCCGGCTTGGACCTGGCCGCCCGGGAGAAATACCTGGCCTTGGTGGCCCGGCAGACCGTCGACCCGTCCGGCCCGACCCTGATCATGGTCACTCACCGGGTCGAAGAGATCACGCCCGGATTTTCTCACGGCCTGCTGCTCCATCGGGGCCGCGTCGTGGCCGCCGGGCCGTTGGCGGAGGTCATGACCGACCCTCTCCTGATCCAAACCCTGGAAATACCCCTTCACGTTTCCAATCCAAACGGCCGCTGGCGGGTGGAGATCGTTGGATCGGCCGATAATTGCGGTTGAGGGGATAAGGCTGAAATTTTCCCTATTAAGTGAGGAAAGTTCCGGGGAATGGTTCCGGGAAAACCCCTCAAGGACTTTACTATCACCCGCCGGTCTGATAAAAATATTTTAGAAAAAAAGCCGAGCTTTATTGCTCCGGATAAACGTGGCGGGAAAAATGACCAAGACCGGTAAAGAAACCGAAGATCAAACCAGGGCCGGGTACTCACCGGAATTTCTGGCCCATGCCCTGACCCCTCAAAACGTGGGGCTGATGTCCGATCCCGACGGATATGGCGCGCCCCAGGGCGAATGCGGGGACATGATGGAAATCGGCCTGCGGGTCCGGGGCGACC
>Ga0209270_1000300_pt1 | contig 122382 bp, 128 predicted proteins | sample MTBAKSrepl1MetaG_FD_187456 | JGI IMG/M metagenome (GOLD analysis project Ga0209270, IMG submission 187456) | Enrichment culture microbial communities from Arthur Kill intertidal strait, New Jersey, USA, that are MTBE-degrading - MTBE-AKS1... | ecosystem: Environmental > Aquatic > Marine >...
CTTGCCTTCGGGCTTCCTTCCGACCCCACCTCACGATGACGCCGTTGCCTCTGGCTCGGAGTTGGCACCACCTCCTCCTCCAGGGGACTCTCACCCCCAGGCGATTGCCCATGCCGGGCGTACTACGCGAAGGGGGCGCCGGGGCCCATCGGCCCCGGCGCCCCTTGGAGAAGCGCCTCAGCTACCGAGCCGATTCACTCCGGCGGCACCTCGAGGAAGGCGTAGTTGACGTCGATGCCCTTGCCCTTGTTGTAGGCGCGGCCGATCCAGTAGCCGACCAGGCAGACGACGAAGATGCCGGCCACAACGATGTACGGCGTGGTGCCCGTGAGGCCGTAGGCCGAGTTCGTGAGGAACATGATCAGCGCCCACAGACCGAACACGAAGCCGATGACGCCGAAGATCGTGACCAGCGGGAACCCACCGAGCGTGTACTTGGCGCCCGGAGAGGCCTCGTAGAGCGCCTTGGCGCGGAACGGCAGCAGCGCGGCCGCCAGACAGCTGATGGTGAACACGTAGCCGCAGGCGAGCGTCACGCCCAGCGTCATGGAATACCACTGCGTCCAGTAGTTGTAGCCGAGGATCGCGACACAACCGAGCACGAAGTAGATGAGGTGCGCGTTGACCGGCGAGCGGAACCGCGGGCTGACCTTGGAGAACCAGGCCGGCAGCGTGCGGTCGAGCGACATACCGACCATGATGCGGGTCATGCCGATGTAGCAGTTGCAGGTGATCTGCAGCGACGCGAGCATGAAGCTCACCGCGACCAGGATGACGATGATGGGGTTGGGCGAGATCACGATCGCAAACATGCCCGGGAAGGGCAGGACGCTGCCTATCCCGTCACCGGATGCGCTCACCACGTAGTAGTACGAGTGCGAGACGGCGTTGAAGAACGCGGTACCCACCGCGCGCTCTTCGGCCCAGGCGATGGCCGCGAGGACGCAGCCGACGGCGATCATCGAGCCGACGATGATGAACGCCTGGTTCTTGAACACGCGGGCGCCCTTGATCTCACCGCCCTGCTGCACGCTGTACGTGGCCCACTGCAGGCTCGTCCAGACGATCGGGGTGGCGAGCAGGATCGCCCCGAACGTGATGGCGGGCGCCAGGTTGACTCCGGCGTCGGCCACGTCCTTCTGCAGCCACTGATAGTAGTCCGCCCGGCCGTCGACCACACTGGCGAAGTGGTTGATGGCCGCCTCGAACTCAGCCGGCGTGGTGCGCAGGAACTGCACCAGCAGGATGACGACGAGGATGCCCGTCGCGGCGAACATGAAGTACTGCAGGCGCACGTAGTTCTTGAAGCCGGTCACAAGCAGGATCATCATCGCCGCGGCGCCGATGATGCTGATGGTCACCACGCCCTGGCTGCCCTGCGCCCAGACGGCAGCGTCGATGAGACCCTGGCTCTCGTAGTGCACCCCGAGACCCATGAAGAGCGGCGCCACACCGAGGGTGGCCAGGAGCCAGCCGGCGAGGGCGACCCACTGCAGGATCCAGATCACGAACCCGCTCATCACGACCGGGAACCCGACGGCGCCGCCGAGCACGCGGCTCTGGAACACGTAGTCGCCGCCGGAGCGCGGCATGGCGGTCGCCATCCACACGTAGGCGAGGGCGATCGGCAGCTCGAGAAGGATCGCCATGAGGCAGGCGACCCAGACCGAGACGCCCGGGAAGGCGGCCGGCGCCCACACGAACGTCCACGGGAAGATCACACCCATGGTCAGGAAGTTGTACATGAATGCCGACCAGGGCGACATCACCCTGGACAGCCCTGAGGCCTTGCGGCTGAAGACCTCCGGTTTTGCTGCGGTTGTGGCCATCTCTTCCCCCTGTGTCAGTCTCTCAGGACTTTGTGACAGATACGTCCAAGGATGCTCGCAAGCAGCCTCACCCCGACGTCATCTGATAACCGACGATCTTGCCCGGCTCGAGTGTCAGGATGCACCCCCTCAGGATCCCCTCGCCGTACTCGCTGCCCGGATTCACCACGGTGCTGCGCTTGATCTTGATGAGACCGCGCGACTCGTGGATGTGCCCCGAGAGCACGAGCAGCGGTTGATGGCGCTCGACCACGTTGCGGACGGCGTGGCTCCCGGCCGGCGCCGACTGCGGCACGCCGGCGACGACTACGGGGGCCGGCGGATCCGTCGACCAGTCGAGCTTCGGACAGTCATCGAGCGTCGAGTCGTACGGAGGCACGTGGAAGTTGAAGATCGCGCTCGTGAAGTCGTCGATCCCCTGGATCGACTCCTCCAGGTACTTCTCCAGCGTCTCCTCGTCCGTCTCGCGCGGGGTGTCCCAGGGTGTGGGATTGCTGTAGCCGCAGTTGGCCATCGGGAAGGTGTCGTCGAGCATCACGATGCGGCCCTCGCAGTTGATGACGCGGTCGCTCTGCTTCTCCTCGAGCGTGTCGATGAGCTCCTGCGGGTCGTCGTTGCCGCCGGTGACGTACATCTTGATGTCGGTACCGGCCAGGCGCTCGTCGGCAAGGGCGATCCAACGCTCGAGCCGCGCGTGCGCCTCCTTCTTGAAGGCCGCGTCCACGAGGCTCTGATCCGCCTGCATGGCGCGGATCTCGTCCTCACTCACGACGACGTAGTAGAACCCGAGTGTCTCGATGCGTTCCTTGAGCGCCTTGAGCTCGTCCTCGCCGTTCAGGTGAGAGAGATCCTCCTGCAGGGTCACCCTGTAGTGCCCGCCGCCCTCGTCGACGATAGGGACGAGGAACTTGCCCTCGATGTCGCCGCCCATGACCAGGTGGTCGACCTTGTAGAACTTGGCGGAGTTGACGAACTTGCGATACGTGCGCTCCGACCCGTGCACGTCGGTCATGTAGAAGATGCGGATGCGCTTGCCGGCGGAGCCGCCCTTCTTGCTGAAGAGTCCCATGGGTCATCCGCCCCCTAGTCGATCTCGTTGTACCACTTGACTTTGTCGCCCACCCTGGCGCGCAGCTTCCAGCGCGTGCCCTTGGGGTAGTCGTCCATGGCGCTCATGAGCTCGGCGACGCGCGTCGTCACGACCTGCTTGTGCGCGTCGTCGAGGTCGAGGTGCGGCAAATAGTCGCGCACCTTCTCGAGGTTCATGGTGGTGGTACGCCACAGCCCCCACTCGCCGGCGCACAGCTTGGCGACGCGCTGCGAGTTGATCTTGTCCTCGTCGTTGGCGTCGATCTCGTGCTCGAGCAGCAACATGATCGTGTCGATGATGTCCTTCTCGTTGATCTTGACGATCTGCATCTTCTCCAGCAGCAGTTCCGCCAGTGGGATGGTGGGGGTGTCGACCTCGAGCCGGCCCTTCCAGGGGATGGGATGGCAGAAGTCGAGCTTGTCCATGAACACGTCCACGTGGATATGGTTCGTGGGGTTGTTGAAGATCAGACGGCCGCCTTCGGCGTGGAACGCGTTGATCTCGATGTCCTCGTCGTAGCCGATCGAGACGAAGAACTTGCGGATCTGCTGATCCTGCTTGCCGTAGCCGGCGAAGTCGATGTCCGTGTACACGCGGTTCAGCTTCTCCTGGAGGTAGCCGAACTGCGGGCAGTGGTGCCAGAAGGCGAGCGCGCCGATGACGCGCAGGTGCACGCCCTGCTCCTCCCCGGCTTTGACCACCCGGACGGCCTCCTCCTGGAACTTGCGCGCCATCTCCGGGTCGACCTTGCCCATACCGACGTCCGGGCCCACCTCGCCGGCCGGACGTGTGCCGTCATCGTTCATGCGTTGCTCCATTTCCGCCTAGACCGTTGCGAGCCAAGACGAGAACGACGGGTGCGCGGCGTTGGCGCGAAGCCGGGCCACCCGGCCCATGCCGTACTCGTAGAAATCGAAGTCGATCTTCGAGAGCCGCACCTGGATCCACGCCCAGATGCTCCACCACAGGTCGGCGACGATCTTGTGCAGCATCATCCGCGCGAACCGGTCCTCCCTGAACGAGCCGCAGTACTGCGTGATGATGGTGCGTTCCGCGTCTTCGGACAAAGGGTGTTCGACGCAGAAGTCACCGAGGTCGAAGTAGGGGTCGGCCATGCCGCCGTACTCCCAGTCGATCACCCACATCCTGCCGCCCGGCTCGAGGATGAAGTTCTCGGAGAGCAGGTCGCAGTGGCAGGCCACGGCGGTGGGCACGTCGCGGGTCATGGCCTGCTCGATCTGGTCGCCGAGGTCGAGCATCCAGTCCATGTCCTCCGGGAACGTCGCCTCCACGCCGCGCGCCATCTCCATGTATTCACGGATCATGTCGAACACATGGATCTCGTTGGCGAACACGGCCTTGTCGTGGTACGTGCGCATGATGTCGACGACCTTCTCGAGACGCTCGGGGTGGCCGGCGAGGTCCTCCGGATGCATCGTCTGGCCCTCGATGAAGGGCACGACGGTGCACATCTCGGGCTCGAGCGTGTAGAGGATCGGCGGAGTGACGCCGGCCTCGGACGCGGCGACGGCGTTGCGATGCTCACGATCACGGTCGATGAAGGTGTCCGTGCCCTCCCCGGGGATGCGCATGACGTACTTGCCGCCCCACGGCAGGTCCGGGCGGCCGGTCACGGTGACGACGAAGTTATGGTTGGTGATGCCGCCGCCCAGAGTCTCGACCCGCACCTCGAGGTCGTTCCAGTCCGGGATGCGGGCGATCGCCGCCTCCGGGGTCAGATGCTCGACCGATGCCACCTCGTCCACCCTTTCGTCGTCGTGAAGGCCTTCATGCCGGGACCACCTCGCACTGAGGACCGGCGCGCTGGATCAGCCTGACCGCCGCCGGGTCGATGCCGTCGTCGACCAGCACCACGTCGATCTGGTCGAGCGGGCAGATGACCAGGGGGCCGACCAGCCCGATCTTGCTGGAGTCGGCCAGCACCACCACCTCGCCGCGGGTGCGGCGGATCATCGCGAGCTCGATGGTCGCCGCCGCCATGCTCGGCGTGGTAAGCCCCGCCCGCGCATCAAGGCCATCGGCGCCCAGAAATGCCTTGTCGGCGTACACCTGGTTGATCATGTCGAGAGGCCAGCTGCCCTCGACAGCGTCGAGCTGCGGACGGTAGAGCCCGCCGAGGAACAGGACCTCGAGGCTCAGTCCGCGCGCCTCGGACGCCACCGCGAGGCTGTGCGTGACCACGCGCGCCTCGAGTTCGGGGTCGACGTGCCGCAGGATGTTGACCACGGTGGTCCCCGAGCCGAAGAAGACGGTGTCCTGCGGCTCGATCATCTCCGCCGCGGCCGCCGCAATGGCGTCCTTCTGCGCGGCGTTCACGGCGACGGCGTCGTCCCAGCGCGGCTCAGACGACAGCTGCTTCTTGAGGACGGCGCCGCCGTACGTGCGGTCGAGCACGCCCTCCTGCTCGAGCAGCAGCAGGTCGCGGCGGATGGTGATCTCGGAGACGCCGAGGGCTTCGCTCAGCGCGGGGACGCGCACGGCGCGCTTGTCCTTGAGCGCGGCCACGATGCGCGCCCGCCGCTCGGCGGGCATCATCTCACGCGGAGCCGGTGTAGCCAGCTTGTCCCCCTTTGAAGCCCTGCGCCTTCTGGCCAATGCTCACCAACAATCATTACCGTTCAAAGATGATCGCATCCTACGACGAGATGATCGTCTGTCAAGGGGCTGGAGTTCATATTTCCCTGACCGATCATGAGTGGTGTGCACACACGAATGACTGATGTTGAACGGGTACGATCACTAGCCGAGGCCCCGCGCCCCGTGAACGACATGCCCAGCGGACCCCCTGTTTGCGTAAGCCCGATTGCGGTCAGTCCAAGGGTAGGGACAAGCAATCGACCGGGGAGGCCCTCCATGGCGACCATAGGCGAGACGATTGACCTCCACGTGCCCCTGGCGGTGGTGCGGCAGAAGTGGAACGAGTACGTGAACGGGATGATCATCGGGTCTGGAGCCGGTCCCAGCGAGCGGGAGTATCCCATCCACTGGCGCAAGGCCGAGCGCGAAGCCGACGACGGAGCGGTGCAGTTCGCCGCCGTCGACGACCACACGACCCGGCTGACGCTCACACTGCAGTTCTCACGAGCGCGGGAGCACGAGGGACCCGGGCAGGACACGGAAGAGATCGAGAGCCTGCGAGCGGACCTTCGCGACGACCTCGACCTCTTCCAACGGTACGCTGAGGGACGACTGCGCAAGGCCGCCTGAGCGCGCCCAGTGAGGATGAGCCCATGAGCGCGCCCTCCTGGGAGGATGTCCGCGACCTCCTGACGCACACGGGCGAGGGACATGTGTCGGTCTCTTTGCCCACGCACCGCGGCGGACGAGAGACCGAGCAGGACCCTGTGCGTCTGAAGAACCAGCTGCGAGAGGCCGAGGAGGAGCTCGTCCGCCTCGGCTTCCGCGCCCCGGACGCCGCAGCGATACTCGAGCCTGGGCACCGCCTGCTCGACGACTCCGCGTTCTGGCGCGAGCGAAGCGACGGCCTCGCGCTGTTCCTGGCGCCCGCATGGTCGAGGATTTTCCGTACGCCCGTCGGCCTCGAAGAGTCGGTGGCGACGGGCACGCGCTTCCGCATCCGGCCGCTCCTGCCGGTGCTCTGGCCCGACCTGCGCTTCAGCATCCTGGCCCTGAGCCGGCACGCCGCCCGGCTGCTGTCCGCCACGCGCTTCACGGTGCGCGAGCTCCACGTCCCGGACATGCCCGGGGGCGTGGCCGGCCTGCCGGGCATCGTAGAAGCGGAGCGGCAGCTGCAGTCCCACGTGGCCTCCCGCCGCGGCGAGAGCCGGGCCGGCGGGTCGGTCGCGTACCACGGCCACGGCCTGGCCCGAGACGCCGACGATGACCGGCTGCTCGAGTACTTCCGCGCCGTCGACGGCAGCATCTCGGCGGCCTTGCGCGCAGACGGAGGGCCCCTCGTCCTCGCCGCCGTGGAGCACTTCGTCCCCCTCTACCGCGAGGTCACGGCGCTCCCGTGGGTGGTGGACGAGGCGGTGGCCGGAAGCCCCGAGGAGCTCCCGGACGAAGAGTTACACCGGCGCGCCTGGGACCTCGTCGCGCCGCTCGCCGACCGCGAGACGGAGGCACGGCTGGCTCGGTACCACGAGCGTGTCGCCAAGGGGGACGCCGTCCATGGCCTGACGACCACCCTCAGGAGCGCTCTGGCCGCACGCGTCGACACCCTCTTCCTCGCCGTAGACGGAGCCGTCTGGGGCCGCTACGAGGACGAGAGCGGCAAGGCGCGGGTCCACCCCGAGCGCCGGCCCGGCGACGAGGACCTGCTGGACCGTGCCGCCGCCGAGACCCTCCGGACCGGCGGCACGATCGTCAGCCTGCCGCGCGAGCGGATGCCCGGGCGGGAGCCCGTCGCCGCGCTGCTGAGATACTGAGTAGTACCTCGCCGCCGGCGAGGGCCGCACGACCGGCCGGGGTGCGGCGTGCGGGCGCGGCACGTAGAGTACGGCCATGCCGCGCCCGTCCACCGCCGTCCTGCTCGTCTCACTCGCCCTGCTGCTCGCCGGAGTGGTGTGCGGCCTGGGGGCGGTGGGCGCCGCGGCTGCCTCGCCGGCCAGTCCCGCCGCCACCCCGTCCCCGTCGCCCGCGCCCGCGGCGAAGGCCGCCGACTCGGTGCTCTCCGTCACCGACGCCGTGATCCTCGGCGTCGTCGAGGGCCTCACGGAGTACCTGCCCGTGAGCTCCACGGGCCACCTGCTGCTGGCGTCTGAGATCCTCGGTCTCACCGACACCGCAGAGGAGAAGGCGGCCACGGACGCCTACGTGATCGTCATCCAGTTCGGCGCCATCATCGCCGTGCTCGTGCTCTACTGGCGCCGCGTCTGGAGCATGCTGCGCGGCCTCGCCGGCCGCGACCCCGCGGGCCGGCGCGTCGCGATCGCCCTCATCGCCTCGGTGGTCCCGGCCGTGATCATCGGCGTGCTCGGCGAGCAACTGCTCAAGGACTACCTCTTCCACCTCTGGCCCATCACCGCGGCCTGGCTCGTAGGCGGCGTGGTCATCCTCGCCGTCTCCCGGCACGACACGCGCACCGGACACGACTCTGACGAGGGCGGCGCGCTGGAGGAGCTCACCGCGCGCAAGGCGTTCGTCATCGGACTCCTCCAGTGCGTGGCCATGTGGCCGGGTGTGAGCCGCAGCCTCATCACCATCCTCGGAGGCCGCCTGGTCGGACTCAGTACGCAGGCGGCCGTGGAGTACAGCTTTCTCCTCGGTCTGGTGACGCTCACGGGCGCGTCCGTCTACGAGACGGCCAGAGAGGGTGCGGTCATCGTCGAGACCCTCGGAGTCGGCGCGCCGCTCGTCGGCATCGTCGCCGCCTTCGTCGCCGCCGCGCTGTCGATCAAGTGGATGGTCGGCTACCTCAACCGGCACACCCTGGCCATCTTCGGCTGGTATCGCATCGGCCTGGCCGTGGCCGTCGCCGCGCTGCTCATCGCCAGGGTCCTCTAGGACCGTCCGGTCCTCGCCGGCGAGGACCCAGACCCTTCATCCCCGAAGCCCCTCGCTGTACCCTCCAGCGGCAGCGCGGGCATGGTGCCGCCGGGACGACGTACGCTGCCGCGTACGCTTCTCCAGGAATCGCGTACGTCTTGTCGTGCGACGCGTGATCGGACATCACCCCTAAGACGCCCGTGGGCGGCGCTCGCCGACAGCAGACCCGGCAGCCCGGTGGTGATCCACGGCGCGAAGATGAGTGATGCAGAGCACCACGATGACGCCCAGCTGGTAAGGACGCCGACCCTAAGGCGACACGACCGCCTTGATCGCGTTGCCGTCGAACACCGGCACGACATCCACCTGGTCGAGGGCGAAGGAATACGGGATCACGTCGTCCAGCCCCAGCTTCTTCAGGCGGTGGCGCTGAGCGGCTTTCTCGATGTAGTCCAGCACGCCGTCTTCAGCCAGGCGCCAGAGGTCCATCGCGGCCTCTGCCGAGTCACACTCGGCCTGGAAGAGGCCAGTCTCCAGCAGCCTCCTCGCGAGTGCCCCGGCGAAGAGCGCGTCCTCGAGGCAGAACTTGTTCTTCCAGCCCGAGCACAGGACGACCACGTTCTCGTGCTGCCCGGCAAGCCACTCCGTCAGTGCGGAGATGTTGATGAACGCTCCGATCGCGATGCTGCTGGCGCTCCCGGCGATGTGCAGCGCGCGTGTGCCGTTGGTGGTGCAATAGACGAGCGTCTGCTCGCCGATCACATCTCTGGTGAAGCTGAGCGCCGAGTTGCCGAAGTCCGCGAAGTCGACCTGCACGCCGTCCTTCTCGGAAGCGACCAGATACCCCTCCGCCTTGAGCCGTCTCGCCTCCTCGTGAGTGGCGACGGGGATGATCGCCTCGACCCCGTTGGCGACGGCGGTGCAGATGGTAGTCGTGGCGCGCAGGATGTCCACCAGCACGACGACGAAGTCGCCTGTCGTCACGATGTCCGGGAACAGCTTCGGCGAGAAGCAGACCTCGACCGACCTCGTCTTCTGCACCTCTGCCATCCTTCCGTGCCGTACTCCACGTCCACCGCCGACGAACCCCGGCCGACCCCTATCGTCCTTGGCACGCCGCGACCGTCGGATTCCAGGCGGGATGGGTCGTCGCCTGGACAATGGTGGGCCCAGCAGGACTCGAACCTGCGACCGGCCGATTATGAGTCGGCTGCTCTAACCAACTGAGCTATAGGCCCAACGTGCTTACTTTGCAGGAGCTTTGCGCCGCCGGTACGCCTCAAGCGAGGAGACGCGTTCGCGAATCGTTCGCGAAATCGCGGCCGGATCGCGCTCGAGCGCGGCGCGCGCCGCCTCGATCCGCTCCTGTTGGCGGGCTGTCGCCGCGGCGTGCGCCAGCTCCGTCGCGTGCAGATAGATCCGCGCCGTGGTCGCCGGGTCTGCGTGCCCGAGACGCTCCTGTACGATCTTGAGCATCGACTCAGGGGCGCCGCCGGCGGAGTCGAAGAGATCCGTTGCGTAAGCGTGGCGGAGTCCGTGGAAGGTGAGCGCTGGGAGCTTGCGCGTCTTGACGAACCGGCGCCATGCGCTCGAGAGGTTGTCCGGGCTCATGGGCAGGCCGGCCGTGGTGGCGCACACGTACCCGGCCGGATTCCACCGGCGCCGATGTGCGAGCCGGAAGGCGTCTTGCCGACGCCGATGCGCCTCGAGGATCTCCACGAGCGCCGGCGGGATCGGGATCACGCGCTCGCCGGCGGCGCTCTTCGGATCCTCGATCACGAGCTCGCCGTCGACGTGCACGATCTTTCGCCGTACCGCGATCGTCGCCGGGGCCCGGATCTCGAGCTCCGGCCACCGGAGCCCGCACACCTCGCCGTCGCGCAGACCGGCATACGCCGCGAGCGCGAGTGGCACGTGTACGAGGAGCGGCAGGCGGCGCCGATGATCCTTCGCCGCCGGATCGCCGGCGGAGAGCGCGAGCGCGCGGGCGATCGTCTCCTGATCCCATACCTCGAGCTCGGCGCGCGCCTGCTGCGGCCGCTTCGCCCGCGGGATCCGCCGGCACGGGTTCCGCTCGAGGAGCTCCTCGCGGATCGACCACGCATAGAGCGCGTGCACTGTCGCGTGCACGTGGCGCCGCGAGCTCGGGCCGAGGCCGCGCTGCTCGAGCGCAGCGTACAGGCGCGTGAGATCGCTCGGCTGCACGTCCGCGGCGAGCTCGGCGCCGAGCGCCGGCAGGACGTGGAGCCGGAGGTTATCGCCGTAGAACTTGCGTGACTTGCTCCGGAGCTCGTGCCAACCGTCGCGGCGCCAGCGATCGGCGAGATCGGCGAGCGTGAGCCGGCTCCCGTCGCGCGTGCGCTCGCGCTCGAGCTCCTCGAGGTAAGCCGCGAGTTCGCGATCCGCGTCGCGCCGGCGATCGACGGAGACGAGCCGCTCGGCTTTCGGGTACCGCCACCGGAGCCGGCCGGATCCGTCGCGCGCCTGCGCGCCGTCGTCGCCGAAGATCGGCACGGGAGAGAGGTTGACCACAAGGCGCCACCGGCCGCGGATATCGCGTCCGCCGCGGCGGTAGGGCTCCACGTGGCCGGTGAGCCGTTCGTCCATTCCGTCCACCGTTCGCGTCCCTAGGGCGCCGCCGGCGCCGCCGGCGGCCGCAACAGTCTAGCACCGCGCCGCGTCGGCGCTAGCGGGTGACGCTGCCTCTACGCTCATGCGAGACGATCCCGAAGGGGGAATCATGGCGGACAAGGCGATAGAGCTCGGGCCAACGGCAGACGGAGTCGCGATCGAGGGCGTCGCTGTGGAGCAAAGCGACGGCACGTATTCACCCCGCGAGGCGATCGGCGCCGTCACCGCCGGAGCGCTCGTGAAGGGCGGGAGCGTTAGCGAGGAGATCGAGTGCACGTTGGCGGATACCGACTACCCTGCCGCCGGCGCGGTACCGGCGGGTGCGCGGTACGTGGAAGCGTACTGCGAGAGTGCGTGCCTCGTGGCGCTTGGCGAAGCCACCGTAACCGCGACGCTCGGACGTGTGGTGCCCGCCGGTCTGCCGATGCTCTTCCCCGTGCCTCAAACGAGCGTCGCCGCGGACAAGACCGTACACGTGCAATCCGCCATGGCCGGCGCCGTCGTGCGGCTGAGCTACGTTCCCTGAGATGAGCGTCCGGCTCCAGGGACGGCTCGTGTGGCTCTCATGATCCCGTCGCTCTCGCGGCTCCCGGTGCTCGGCGGCGGCGTCCCCATGTCCAACGAGGCCCGCCTGCGCCGCCTCGGCTTCGTCCCCTACGACGCCACCACCGACGCCGGGTACGAGGCCTACGGACCCGGCGGGCTCTCGCGGCTGTTCCTGTCTGCGCAGACGAACTACTGCACGAACCCGAGCTTTGAGGTGGATACAGATGCTGATGGCAAGTCGGACTCGCTGACTCTCTACGAGAACGTAGCGGGGACTCCCGTGCTGTCGAGGGTGGCGGGGAGAAACGGTGGGTATGCCCAGCGCATCCAGTATTCAGCCCAAGCTGGTGACACAGGGAAGCTTATCTGGGTTTGGTTCTCGTCTGGAGCCGTGTTCACAACCGCCGACATCATCACAGCGTCCGCGTACATCAAGGGCAGCGTTAGCGGAGCGAGCTTCGTTGGGGTTCAACCAGTGTGGAATGGGTCAAGTACATACGCTAGCTCTGGTGGGTCGGCTGGCGTGGACTGGACAAGGTTTTCAGCTACCCCCGCGGCAGCCGTCGCCGGTGATACGACCATTGCTCTTCGCCTCGCCAGAATCGATATCAACTCAGACTCAGCCGTCATTGACGTAACCATTGACGACGTGCTTCTTGAGAAGTCCGCCGTCCTCACTCCCTACTTCGACGGCTCCACCGCCGACTCCCTGAACGCCAACACCTACGCTTGGACGGGAGCTGCAAACGCAAGCACGAGTACGCGGGCGGCGAGCGTCGTGAAGCTGACGACTGGACTTCCAGCCGGGCTTGCCACCGCGGGCACTATCGCCATGCGTTTCTCAACCCTCGGCACGGACCCATCTTTTCATGGAAATCTATTCTCTGCGAAGAGCGCTTCGGCCATTGTTATTGACCCGTGGGGGTGGCCAGTCTCAATGTGGTATCTAGACTCGCTCGGGGCCGAGGCCGGTCAGGGTCGTGCATCTGTGGCAAGCGCACTTGCTGTCGGTGTGGCGAAGTCGTGGATTGGTCGATGGACGCAGGGAGTATCAGGGACGCTCGACCTTATGGTGAGTGGCGTCGCGGCGAATCAAGCGGTTCAGACCCAGACCCTAGCGGCAATCACGGAGCTTTGGTTGAACGGCACAGCAGACCAAAATACGTACCGTGGCCCAGTGCTTATCTCCTCCCAGCGCAAGTCCGACGCGTGGACGACCGCTGCGGATGCCATCCTCTGCACCGCCGCCTACCCCGACGTCATCGATCTCGCTCGCCGCTTCTGCGACCAGCCTGGCGACGCCATCTACACTGGCACGCAGGACGAAGGCTCAAAGATCTATGTGAAGGCGGCCTGAGATGTGGTACGAGACGACGCCGACCGTCTGGAGCGCAGGCGGCACGATCACCTACATCAACTGGGATGAGAAGCGCCGCGCTGAGATGCGCAAGAACGCCGCCCTCTTGCCGTGGATAGATCGCGCCGAGGCGAGGGGCGAGTTCATCGTTGTGGCCACGCGGCAAGCCGCCGTCAGGCTGGCCGCCGAGCTCGATGCCAAGGCCCTCGCCGACGCCAATCTCAAGGCCGAGACGCTGAACGTGGCTCCACCTGCAGCGGGCACGAATGAAGAGAAGGACACCGCCGTGCAGGTCAAGCTCACTACCGTAATCACTCCGGCCGAGTACGACAAGCTGACCGCCGCCGTCGCCGCGCTCCTCGAGCGCAGCCTACCGACGTCCGCGGAGCCGCGCTCCGCCTGAGAGCGCGCGAAACGGGCTCGCGTCCGCCGCGGCGGTAGGGCTCCACGTGGCCGGTGAGCCGTTCGTCCATTCCGTCCACCGTTCGTGAGTGAGAACGGCGCCCAGTCTACCACCGGCCGGACGCGCTAGAGCCACAACGCCGCTAGGAGCGCGTCAAGCCGGCCGAGTTTGATCGGCGCCTCGCCGAAGCGCTCACCCGTCACCGTGAGATACCGGCCGTTCCCGTACGCCTCGATCTGCCCGCCGGAGACGAGACGGACGATCCGGCCGCGCGGCACGTTGCCGATACCCCACACGTGGAGCCCGCGGCCGCTCGGCGAGAGCTCAACGTATGTGGCCGGCACGTGCCCAAGCACCTCGGCTGCCCACGGCTCGAGCCGGCCGGCCGTTACGCAATCGTCAAGATCGAGGCACACGATCCCGTCTCCGTTGAGCACGAAGCCGAGCCCGTCACCAATCGCGCTCGCGCACGCGCCCTCAAACGTAGACCACGTGCTCGGATCCGTGGAGCTCGCCGGCCGATCGTCCACCGTGAGCGGCCGCTTGCTACGGTGGCGGATCCACCGGGCGCGCTCACGGAGCTCCGCCGGGAGTGGCGCCGGCGCGTGGCGCAACCGGTGCGCAGCGACGCGGCAACGCGTGGAGCAATAGCGCGCGTCCGCTCGAGCAAGCGGACTGATCGGACTGTGGCACTGTGGGCAGGAGCGCGTGCTCATGCCTGCAATGCTACCATGTAACGGCTACAGGCGCAATAGCAGGGAAAACGCTCGGATTGTGCCGACGCGCACACCGCGAAGCGCACAGCAGCTCGTTTGCGGAATCACGCGGCACTTATGCCTCACGCCGGCCGCGCGGCAGCGTATCGCGCCTCTGAGCGCCCCTGATCACAAGGGGTAGGGTGGTCGAGGACTAGAGAGCGCAGAGCGCTGACCCTGCCCCCCTGAGGACGGACGCCGCCCCGAAATTGGAGATTCGCGCTCGGGCGCTCCCGCGACACGGAATTCCGGCTCCGGTGACACGAAACCTAGGCTGGATCCATGAGCTCCCGTGTATGTGCGTGCGGCTGCGGCCGCTCATTCGAGGTTCCCGACGTGATCACGCGCGGCCGGCCGCGGCGCTACTACGAACGCGCCTGTCGCAAGCGCGCGCAGCGCGCCCGGCAGGCCACCGTTCACTGGATCAAAGCCGTGGAGGGAGAGCTCCACGTCGTCTCGGATCCACCGTCGAAACAGATCGCGAATACGATCGCCGAGGCCGCCGTGATCGCGGCGGCGTTCCGCCGGCTCGCGATCGAGGAGTCGAACCCGGTACTCGCCGCCGGCTGCGAGCGCGCCTATCTCGCGATGCTCGCGGCGCTCGATAGCAACTTCCCGGGGTGGTCGGCATGAGCCGCGGCCGGCCGCCGAAGGATCCGGACGCGCGCGCCGGGCACGGCTCCGCCGCGGAGCCGGCGGAGGTGGCGATCGTTCCCGCAGAGCTCGCGATCGCGCGACCGCCGGAGGATCTCGCTCCGCTCGCCGCCGAGGTGTGGCAGATCTGCGTAACAGACATGGCCGCGCTCGGGCACCTCCGCGATCCGGATCTGATTCAGGTTCGAAACTACGCCGTTGAGGTGGCGATCGCGATCGAGTGCGAGGCCGTGATCGCGGAGCACGGCGCCATGATGAAAGAGCCCGTTCTCGCGTGGAGTGACGAGCTCGGCGCAAACGAGGTGGTCGCGTGGAAGCTCAAGAAGAACCCGGCTTGCCAACTGCACCGCGAGGCGTCTAACGCTGTCCGGCTCATGGCCGCCGATCTCGCGTTGACGCCGATCGCCCGGATCCGCGGGAACCTGATGTCCGCCGTAACCGCGTCCGTCGCAATGAGCATCAAGACGGACCTAGAGCGCGACGTGATCGACGCCGAGAAAGCCGAGCGCGCCGCGAAGCGCCGCAAGTCCGCGGCTCCCAAGGCGAAGACAAAGGCCGCCGCGCGCAAGCCGGCGCGCAAACGCTCGTGAGCGCTGCGAGCAAGGCAGAGGCCGCCAGCCGGCGCGCCCGGGCGAAGGCGGCGCCGAAGCGGCGCCGCGCGCCGGCGCGCCGGCGTTATCCGGCCGCCGGGCTCCGCCGTGCCCGGCTGATCGCCGCATTCGCGCGCCGGCACCTGATCCACGTGGATGGAGATCTCCCGCCGAACGGCGTCGCGTTCGAGCCGATCGAGCTCGCGGAGTTTCAGATCAGGAACATCATTCACCCGATCTTCGCCGACGTGGATCGCAACGGGCGCCGGCGGATCAAGAAAGCGCTGATCGGGCTCCCGCGTGACGGCGCGAAATCCGAGATCGCCGCCGTGATCACGCTCGCGATCGCATTCCTCGAGCCGCGGTTCAAGGGCCAGTACTACTTCGTCGCCCGCGACAAAGAGCAGGCGCGCGCCGTGTTCGACAAGGTGGCGACGATGGTCCTGCACGATCCGCTACTCCGGCGCGCCTGTGAAGTGCTCAAAGACGTGATCGTGATCAAGGAAACCAAGGCGAAATTCCAGGTGCTCCCGGGTGATGAGAAGAGCGTCCAATCGAAGCACGCCGACGTGTGCGTGATCGATGAGTACCACGTCCACAAAGACGACGGGATCCTCAACGCCATGAGCTCCGGCATGGTCGGCAACTGGGATCACGGCGCGCTACTCCTCGTGATCTCGACCGCCGGGCCGGAGCGCAAAGGGCCGCTGTGGGAGCTCCTCCACAAGTGGCGCGCCGACGAATCGTCCTACGTGTATTGGTGCGGCGCCGGCGACGATGACGACGGGCACGACCCAAAGGTCTGGCGCAAAGCGAACCCGATGCCGTGGATCTCGGACGCCGCGCTTGCCGAGGCATACGCGACGCTCCCGTTCCCGATGTTCGAGCGCTATCACCTCAACCGCTTTCCGAGGCGCGGCACGAGCCGGGCATACCCCGCTGACTGGTGGCACGAGTGCGCGGCTCCGCCCGTGTTCGTGCCCGAGCTCCCGACGATCCTCGGGCTTGACGCCTCGTGGACGCGGGACACAACGGCGCTCGCAATGGTGCAACGCGACGCCGGTGGCGCGCTCAACCTATGGGCCCAGACGTGGAAGCTAGACGAGGTTCTCGGGCATATCGACCACGGCGCCGTTGAGGCGAAGATCCTCGAGCTCACCAAGGCGTACAACGTGATCCGGATCGCGTGCGATCCGAACTACTTCACTATGTCTATGCTCCGCCTCGAGCACGAGTTCCGGCTCCCGATCGAGGAGTTTCCGCAAGAGAACAAGCGCATGAGCCTTGCGAGCATGGCGTTCTTTGACGCGCTCGCCGAGCGCCGGGTGCGCCACGGCGGCGCCGCGGATCTCACGGATCACGTTCTCAATTGCGGACTGCAAGCGACGGCGCACGGCTGGCGCGTGACCAAGCTCGAGGCCGAGAGCAAGATCGATGCCGCCGTGGCGACCGTGATCGCCGCCTATCTCGCCGACGCCGAGGCGCACGCCTACTCGCCGAGCCTCGCACAGACCGGCGGGATCTGGACCGTCCGGCTCGGCGGGTGACGCCGGCCGCATTCTGTACCGGAGATCTCTAACACTCCGGAGGTGGCGCCCGTGTGGAATCCGCTACGGTTGTTCGTTCCCGGCGCCGGCGCGGCGCCGGCCGAGGCGATCACCGATGAGGCCGAGAGCTACTCACTGAGCGACGACGCCGTGCTACAGGCGTTCTATGGTGCGCTCTCGCGCATGAGCTCGAGCGGGATCCGTGTCACGCAGGAGACTGCGTTCCGGAGCGTGGCCGTGCTCGCCTGCCTGATCGTCCGCTCGGAGACGTTCGCAACGCTCCCGGTGGACGTGCTCCGCGGGCCGGACGGAGCCGCAGAACAGGCGCACGAAGAGCCGGCGTACAGGATCCTCGCAATCTCGCCGCACGAGCTGATGACCGCTCCGGAGCTTTGGCGCTGGAAGCAGATCCGGCAGGACGTGAGCGGCAACGCGTATATGCGTATCGAGTGGGGCAAGGCGTACAAGCCGGCCGCGATCTTCCCGCTCACCGGACCGAACCCGCGCCTCGTGATCGACCGCGCGACGCGCCGCGCCGCCTACGCCTACACCGGCGACGACTTCACGCCGGCCGGGCCGATCGCACCGCGCGATATCTTGCACTTCAAGGGCTCCGTGCTCCGCACGCCGTATGAGGGCGCCTCGCTGATCGACCTCGCGAGCGAGGCGATCGGCGTGTCTATCGGATCGGAGCAATTCTTTGCGCGGCTCCTCGGCAACGGTACTCACTTCCCGGGCTACCTCGAGACGGACACCGTGCTCACCAAAGAGGACTTCGACGCCGTCGCCGACCAACTCAAGGGATACGCCGGGCTCTTCGCCGCCGGCGAGCTCCGGATCTTCGATCGCGGGCTGAAGTACAAACAGAACAGCATGAGCGTGAAAGACGCCGCGTTGATCGAGCAACAGAGGTGGGAGCTCCAACAGATCTGTAGCGTCTTCCGCGTGCCTATGGCCGCCGTGCAGGATCTCACGAACGGCACGTACTCCAACACGGAGCAACAGGACGTGGCGCTCGGCAAGCACACCGTGACGCCGATCTGTAAGGACACCGAGGCCGTGCTCCGGATGCGACTCTTTGACGGCACGCCGGGGCTCTACGCGAAGTGGAATCTGGACGGGCTCCTGCGCGGCGACTACAAGACTCGGACCGAGGGCGACGCAACGCTCGTGCGCGCCGGGATCATCAACCGGAACGAGGCCCGCGGGCACTACGATAAGAACCGCGTGCCTGGGCTCGATACGTTCCTCGCCGAGCTCAGCCTCGGCGCGGTATCCGAAGACGGCACGATCACCGGACCGGACAAGGGATCCGACCCGGCCGCCGTGGACGCCGCCGCCGCGCCTGCTCCCGGCGCGCGCGCCGAGCTCCTCGAGCCCGCCGCCGCGATCCTCGAGCCACTCCGCGCAGATGCAGTGCAGGCTATCCGCCGGCGCGCCGCCTCCGACTCCGCCCGCGGACGCTCGCTCGAGGAGACGATCGCATTCGCCCTGGTCAAGCTCGAGCCGCTCGCCGACGCGCACGCCGCCGCCGGCGTGCCCTTCAACCGGCGTGCGTTCGCAACCGACGCGCTCGAGCTCGAGCCGGCAACGGGTGACGGCTCCGGCACGATAGGGGCCGAAGGCGAAACCGAGCCGGTGAGGGGGAAGGCATGAGACAGGCCGAGCGCGATTGGTATCGGATCCAGAACGCCGCCGGCTCCGGCGAGGCCGACGTCTGGATCTACGACCGGATCGGCGTGGACTTCTGGAGCGAGGGCGTGCGCGCAAAGGATTTCGTGCGCGAGCTCGCCGCGATCGACGCCGAGCGGATCTCGCTTCACCTCAACTCGCCGGGCGGCTCTGTGTTCGACGGGACCGCGATCTACAACGCGCTTCTCTCGCATCCTGCCACGATCACGACGTATATCGAGGGCGCCGCGCTCTCGATCGCGTCTGTGATCGCCCTCGCCGGAGAGCGCGTGGTTATGGCGCAGAATGCCTACTACATGATTCACAACCCGCTAGGCTCGTGCGACGGAGACGCCGCCGCCATGCGTAAGTACGCCGAGCTTCTCGAGCTCGTGGCCGAAACGATCATCGGCACCTATGCCGCGAAGACGGGCAAGGATACCGAGGCGCTCGCCTCAGCGATGGCCGCCGAGACGTGGTTTACCGCCGACGCTGCGCTTGAGTGGGGGTTCGTTGACGAGATCTCGGATCCTATCGCCGTCGCCGCGGCGTTCGACCTCGAGGGGTTCGGCTACCGGCACGCGCCGGATCCGCTCTCCGCTGGCCTCGTGCTCTCGGCGCGGCACAAGACTGATCTGGAATCCGCCGCGGATCTTCTCCGAGGCGTGATCGACTCCGCCGGCTCCACCGATTCCGACTCGAGCGCGGAGGGCGACGCAGAGCCGCTCACCGCCGAGGGCGCAGAGCCCGAGCCCGAGACGGTTCGCGTGTTCGTGGCCGGCCGCTTTCGCAACTTCTCACCGAAAGGACATACCCGATGAAGTTCGACTATCGAGCGCTCGAGGCCAAGGCCGAGGCGCTCCAGGGCGAGGTGACCAAGATCACCTCCAAGCCGGCGGGCGAGCGCACGCCGGAAGACGAGGCCCGCGTGATCGAGCTCATGGGCAAGATCTCCGGGATCGAGGACGCCGCGGCCGACATGCGTGACGCCGAGCTCGCGGAGCTCCGCGAGATCGTGGCCCGCGGCGAGGGCATTGGCGGATCCGCTGCCGATCCGAACGCCGCAGTCCGGGACGAGTGGTACGCGTACCTGCGGACCGGCGCGGTCGGTCCGACCATGCAGCCGCAGAACGCCTCACTCTCGACGACGGACGCGAACGGTGGGTACGTGGTGCCAGAGCCGGAGCACGCTCCGCTGATCGAGCTGATCCGCAAGGATGATCCGATCTTCGGGCTCGCGACCCTGTTCCCGATGCGCGGCGACACGACCATGACGTTGCCGTACAAGTCGGCGCACGGCGTCGTGACGAACGCGACCGAGGCCGGAGCGCGCGCCGAGCAGAACGCGCCGACGTTCACCGCGCCGACGCTCACGTGCTACGAGTACTACACGGACCAGCGGGCGACTCAGCAGGTGCTCGACTCCGTGGACGGGATCGAGTCCATGCTCATGGGCTGGATCTATGAGGACGTGCAGGAGCAGGCCGGTGCCGACGCCGTCGCCGGCGACGGCACCACCAAGATCAAGGGTCTGTTCGCGGAAACCGACAAGTACACCGGCGTGCTCTCGGGCGCCGCGAACGCGCTCGCGAACACGGCCTTCCACACGGCCTATTTCGCGTTGCCGATCAAGTACCGCAAGAACGCCGTGTGGCTGATGAACAGCGACACGCTCGCTGTGGCCGCGGCCTACGCGTACCCGAACCTCACCGCTCAGCCGCTCGCTCGTCAGAACGAGAACACCGGCGAGTGGACGATCCTGGGCAAAGCGGTCCGCGAGACCGACTCCGCGCCGGCGATCGGGAACGGCGCGTACCCGGTGGCGTTCGCGGACGTGGCCTCGGCCTACGCGGTCGGGATCCACAGGGAGACGACCGTTCTCCGCGATCCGTACACCGCAACGCCGAAGGTCCGGTTCTACGGGCTCGCCCGCATGGGCGGCTGCGCGTGGGACTACCAGGCCGCGATCCTGCTCAAGAGCGACGACGCCTGATCCACAGGCGCTCGCGTTTGACGCGGCCGGCGGCGCTACGGCGCCGCCGGCCGTTTCTCTTGGGCGGGTGACGCCGCGCGCATCATGGGGCGGGATTCATCACAACGAGCCGGAGGCGTAGACCTATGGGCATCCCGAAGGGCATTTCAGAGTTCAAGTTCACGAGCGCGCTCGATATCGCGGCGGCCGCCGCCGCCGATCGCGAGGGCGCCGTTCTGGACATGAACGGGTTTCACGGTGTGCTGATCTGCGTCAAGTTCGGCGCGATCGCCGCCGGCGCCGTGACCTCGATCAAGGCGCAGCAGGGCGCCGAGGCAGACCTCTCCGACGCCGCCGACCTCGCCGGGACCGCGCAGGCCATCGCCGACGACGACGACAATCAGATCTTCGTCATCGACCTGTACGAGCCGACCGAGCGGTACGTGCGCGTCGTGGTCGACAAAGACGCGGCGAACAACACCGAAGAGGTGGCGTGGTATCTCCAGTACGGCGCCACGCAGCGGCCGCAGGCCGTCACCGTCACCGATGAGGTGACGTACGAACGGCACATGAGCCCGGCCGAGGGCACGGCATGAGCACCGTAAAGGTGACGTTCGTCGGCTCCGGCTCCGTGCAGATCGGCAGCACGCCGGCGAACATCGTCACCTATGCCGGCGAGCCCGGCGACGAGCTCGAGGTTCCGTCCGGCGTGACGGTCGCGCTCGCCGCCGCCGGGCTGATCGCTCCGCTTGAGAAGCCGAAGCGTGGCCGCAAGAGCTCCGCCAAGGGCGACGGCTCGAGCAAGGGCGAAGCCGGCGACACCGCCAAGGGCGAGGGCGACGGCAGCGACGACGACGCCAAGGGCGAAGCCGAGGGAGAGGCGTCGTCAGAGTAAGCACGTGAACCCGGGCGCCGGCGTACGGCGCCCGGGTTCTCACCGAAGGGGACGCCGTGGAGCTGGAGCGCATCGCCAAGATCTCCGCCGGGAACTACCGGCTCGCCGTGGACACAACCGACGAAGACGGCGCCGCCGTCACCGTGACGGCTCCGGCGCTCGCGATCGTAGACGGCGCCGGCGCCGAGGTGACGTACGAAGGGACGCCGGTCGCCGCCGCCGGCACGATCACCGCGGACGTACCCGCCGCTGCGCTCTCGGAGCTCGATACGTACCGTCTCACGTGGTCCGGGACTTCCGGCGCCGACGCGCTCGAGTGGACGCAGTACGTGGAGATCTGCGGCGGGTACCTGTGCACGGTGGCCGCGCTCCGCGCCTCGGATTCATCGATCGCCAGCGAGACGAAGTACCCGGCCGATACCGTGCGCGCAGCGCGCACCTCCGCCGAGGAGCGATTCGAGCGGCTCGCCGGCGTTGCGTTCGTGCCGCGCGGCCGGCGCGTCTCCCTGATCGGAGACGGGACGGCGCGCGTGCGTGTGCCTGATACCGCGATCCGCCGGATCGTCTCCGCCTCGATCGCCGGCGTCACGCTCACCGCCGCGGAGCTCGCGGCGCTCACGCGCCGCGAATGGGGCGCGATCGACAGGCCGGCCGGCTACGTGTGGACCGCCGACGCCGCGCTCGAGCTCGCGTATGAGCATGGAGAGGACTATCCGCCCGGTCCGGTGATCGAGGCCGTGAAGCTCCTCGCTCGTGAGTACCTCGTTAAAAAGGCGCTCGGATCGCGTGCCACCGTTGAGGCAACAAACGTCGGCACGTTCCGGCTCTCCGTCGCCGGCAAGGATGGATCCACCGGGATCCCGGACGTGGACGCCGCCGCGGCCGCGTTCGGACGCCGCCGGCCTGTAGTGGCCTAGTCCGGGTGACGGCGCCGGGAGAATCGGGAGCATGACGTACCTACCGCTCGCGCCGGACGTACAAGACGCACTGGACGCCGCGCTCCTCGCCGCGCTCCCAGCCGATACGCCGCGCTCGATCGGCTACCCGGTCGGCGGTTATCAGGCGCCGGATCACGTGGTGATCGCCGCCGGCTTTGACGATGAGATCACGCGCGAGATCTCCGGCGGCGCGCAGCGCGACGAAGCCGGAACCGTGCTCGTGCACGTGATCAAGACGCTCACTACCGAGGATGTGCTCGAGGTGCGCGACGGCGCGCGCGTGCTTGCCGGCTACGTGGAGAGCGCGATCTCTGCAGATCCGACCCTCGGCGGCGCCGTGAAGCGCTCACGCGTCGCGCGCCACACCGGCCGCGAGGCGTTCCCGGACGAAGGCACACGGCAGTTCGGGATAGAGCTCGCGATCGAGTACACCGGTACCGTGCCGCGCTAGGCCGCACGGGTGACACGCAGGAGAGCATGAGCACATGAGCAGGCGCACGGCATACGAGATCACGGAGCCCGTTCGCGGAGAGTACCGCCGCCGGCGCGGCGAGCTGATCACGATCGACCTCGAACCCGGCCGGCACGTGCCCGCCGACGCTCGCGAGGCCGAGCTCTTCAAGCACCTCGTGACGATCGGCGCCGCCGAGCTCGCCGCTCCCGCCGCGCGCCCGCAGAAACGGAAAGGGGACTGATCATGCTTGATACCTCAACGGTCCGGATCGGGATCGCGAAACAGACCGCTCAGGGATCCGCCGCCGCCGCGCCGGTGTTCGCCCACGGGCTCGCCAGCGGAGGGCTCTCGGTCGCGCCGAATCAGGAGCCGGACGCGCTCACGAGCGAGCACTCGAGCCCGGCCGGCGCACACCGTGACAAGGTGGAGAACGGCGCCGCATACGAGACGCGCGCGTTCGTGAAGTCCATCGGCCTCTACCTCCTGGCCGCGCTCGGCAATGACGTTGTGACGGGCACCGGTCCGTACACGCACGTGATCACGCTGGCCGGAGATCTGCCCTACCTCACCGTGTTCGAGGAGCACGGAGACGGCACGATCATGGCCGTGCGCGATAACAAGGTGGACGAGATCTCGCTCGAGTGGGAAGAGAACAAGCCGCTCGTGGTGTCTGCGAAAGTCGCCGGCACCGTGCTCTCGTTCCCGGCTACCTTCGTGCCGACCACTGACGAGACGGACTCCGCCGACTACTTCACGCCGGTGGGCGGGACGTTCAAGGCGAGCGAGATCACGGACACGCCGGTGACGGCGGCCGTGCTCGGCGGCAAGATCACGATCAAGCGCGGCGCCGCCGGCCGGTTCCGCTCCGGCTCGATCGAGGCCGGCGACGTGGCGCACAACGCCTGCGATGTGGACGTGAGCCTCACGCTGGATCCGGACGATCTCTCTGCGTGGCGCAAGCTGATCACTGGCGCCGTGGACGGCTCCGGTGTTTCGGAAGACGTGCAGTACGGCTCTTTCGAGGTGACGTTCGTTCACGGCTCCGACTCGCTCGAGCTCGCCGGCTCGCACGTCGCGTTCCTGTGTGAGCTTCCCGAGGCCGATCCCGCCGGAGAGCCGGTGGACCTCGAGCTCGCCGGCAAGGCGTTCCGCGGCTCCGGCACTACGCCGGTGACCGCGACCGTGATCAACGCGCAAGCGACCTACTGATCCGAAGGGGGCCCCAGGTGCAGAAGATCATCATTCGGTTTCTCGCGGAGCCCGAGCGCGAAGACGTGTTCGGACTCCACCCGGCCGACTCGATCAAGAGCAAGACCATGCTCGCGAACAAACCCGGCGTGGACGATGAGTACCGGACGATGCACCTCGCCTACGTGGCGAGCGTCCGTGAGCGCGCGCCCGGATCCGCCGGCGTGTCGTTCGAGGCGTGGCTCTCCGGCGTTGCGGACGTGGAGATACTCCGCCCGCCGGCGGAGATCGATGATCTCGAGGCGTCGGGCGCGTTCAACGAAGTCCCGGGCATGGGCGACGTGATGCGCGCCCGCTGGGCACGCTACGCGGATTCCTCGGGGGAATCGCTGGCGCCGCGCGACTGATCGCACGCGCGGCGCTCGAGGCCGGATTCGGACTCGATCTCGAGCGATGCGATCCGGAAGTCTTCGCCGCGCTCCTCGTGGAGCTCGGGAAGGGTAAGCGCGAGGAGCGCCGACGCGGACTCCGCGCCCGGCTGGAGGCGAAGCTAGGCAGATGAGCGGCACCGCGAAGAGCGCCGGCGGGAAGGGATTCGAGATCGAGATACTCGGGCTCGATCAGACTCTCGGAGTGATGCGCTCCGTTGAGCCCGAGATCCTCAAGCGGCTCCGCAAAGAGATGCGCGACGCCGCGCGGATCGTCTCCTCGGATGCCGCCGGCTCCTCGCCGTCCGGGCACCCGCTCGCCTACACGACCGAGGTTCGATTCGTCGGCAAGCGGCCGGGCATGAAGGTGCGCGCCGCGGACCGCGATACAGCGATCTTCGAATTCGCCGGCACGCTCGGGCTCTCGCGCGACGGCGGACCGATCACGCCGCAGGGCGCAGCGATGATCCGGTGGCTCGATACCTTCGGCTCACCGGGCCGGTTCCTGTGGGAAGCGTGGGATTCGAATAAGGCCGCCGTGATCGCGAGCGTACAGGCCGCGATGGACGCCGCGGAGCGTGAGCTACAGGCGCGCCTCGCAAGCGCCGGAGAGGTGTTCTAGTGGCCGTCGTCGTCAACGTCTACGGCAAAGCCGATCTGAAACAGATCGAGCGCGCCGAGGCGCAACTCAACGGGCTCAAGCGTTCCGTCGCCGGGCAGCCGAGCGTATGGCAGCGCGCCGGCTCCGTGATCACGTCCACGGGCGCGAAGATCGGAAGCGCGCTCGCCGCGTGGGGACTCGCCCGGTGGCTCAAAGGATCCACCGCGGCGGCCGGCGAAGCCGAGGCCGTGCAGGCTCGCCTCGCCGCCGCCGTCAAGGCGGCCGGCGGATCGTGGCAGTCGCAGGGATCCGCGATCGAGGCGCTGATCACCAAGCACTCCGCGCTCGCCGCGGTCGATGATGAAGAGCTCGGCGGCGCGCTCGCCATGCTCGTGCAGACCACGGGCTCCGTCACCAAGTCGATGGACAATCTCGGGCTCGTGACGGACGTTGCTCGCGGCGCGAACCTCGATCTCGAGACTTCCGCGAAGCTTGTAGGCAAGGTGCTTAGCGGGAACACGAGCGCGCTCTCGCGCTACGGGATCACGCTCAAAGAGGGCTCCACAGCGCAGGAGGCGCTCGCGCTCCTGCAAGGGAGATTCGCCGGGCAGGCCGAGGCGTATGGGAAGACGCAAGCCGGCGCCGCTGATCGCTGGAAGGTAGCGCTCGGGAACCTGCAAGAGACTGTCGGCGGCGCGCTCCTACCTACGCTGACCAGTCTCGCCGGCGTAGGGGTCGCCGTGCTCGATGCTTTCCAACGGCTGCCCGGTCCGCTGCAAAACGTGGCGATCGGAGTCGCCGGCGTGACCACCGCGACGATGCTCCTCGCGCCGTACATGAACAACCTCAAGCCGCTCGTGACCGGCGCGGCCGGGGCATACCGCTTGCTCTTCGTGGCGAAGACGCAAGATGGGATCGTGACCAAGGCCGGGCTCGTGCAGTACGGGATCCTCCGCGCCAAGATGCTCGCGCAGGCCGCGGCGTCCAAAGTCGTCGCGGTGGCTCAGTGGCTCGTCAACGCGGCCATGAGCGCGAACCCGCTCGGGCTGATCGTGCTCGCGATCGCCGGACTCGTGGCCGCGTTCGTCGTCCTGTGGAAGAAGTCGGATGCGTTCCGCAACTTCTGGATCGGTCTGTGGGAGCACGTCAAAGCGTCATTCTCCGCCGTGTGGCCGGTGATCAAGGCAGTGGGCGCCGCGATCGTCTCGGCGATCTCGTGGGTCTGGGAGAAGGTGAGCGCCGGCGTGCGCGCGTTCTGGGATTGGGCCGGGCCGTTTATCAAGACCGCCGTGGGCGTGTGGTGGCAAGGGATCAAGCTCAACGTTTCGCTGATCGTCGCCGTGGTGCGGACCGCTTGGGATGTGATCTCCGCGGCGATCAAGTGGTTCTGGGGCTGGGCCGGACCGTTCATCAAGACCGAGGTTGCCGGTTGGCTCGCCGTGATCAAGACCACGTTCTCTGTGATCTCGACCGTGGTACAGGCCGCGTGGAGCGCGATCCAAACGATCGTCCGCGTCGCCGTGGCCGCCGTCTCGGCGAACATTCGAGCGATCTCTGCCGTGATCGAGTTCGTGCGCGACGTGTGGGAGAAGATCCGCGCCGGCGCGTCCGCGGCGTGGAATGCGATCAAGAGCGTCGTGAGCTCCGCCGCCGGCGCCGTCAAGAGCGCGATCACCGGGCCGATCTCCGCCGCGGCGTCTATCGTCTCGGGCGCGTGGGCGAGCATGAAGGGCGCGGCGAGCGCCGGCGTCTCCGGGATGCTCGACGTTGCGCGCGCAATCGGCGGCAAGATCAAGAGCGCCGTGGGCAACCTCGGGAGCTTGCTGTACGGCGCCGGGCAGGACGTGGTTCGCGGGCTCCTCAACGGGATCACGAGCGCGTGGCACTGGATCACGGACAAGCTCCACAGCCTGATCTCGGGACTCTCGAGCGCCGCGAAAAAGGTACTCGGGATCTCTTCGCCGTCGCGCGTCTTCGCTGCGATCGGGAAGCAGGCAGGCGCCGGGCTGGCGCTCGGGATCGACGCCTCGGCGCGCGCCGTCGCCGCGGCCGCGGCCGGCATGGCGCAGGGCGCCGCTGGCGGCGCCGAGATGGCATTCGCCGGCGCCGGCCGCTCCGGCGGCCGCTCCGTGGTGATCATGCCGGGAGCCGTGCAAGTGACCGTGCAGGGCGCCGGCGCCGGCGGCGCAGCGGAGATCACTCCGGCCGTGCGCGCCGGCGTGGAGCCGGCGCTCGCCGAGCTCGCTCGCGAGATCAACGCGCTGTAAGGGGGAGCCGTGCCGTACTACGATCTCGTGCCTACCTCAATCCTGTACACGCCAGGCGGATCGGTCGCCGGGGCCGCGACCATACTTGAGGCGCTCGCGGATAGCTCCGACGCGAGCTATTGGTACCACACGTCGCAGGCGTTCTGCTATCCACGATTCCCGGCGCCGTCCGGGCCGTCCGGCCGGCTCTGCTCGATCGGGTTCGAGCTTCGCGCACTCGATACAGGCGGCGCGTCACGCCTATATGCGGAGATCCAGTCAGTGTGGAGTGATGGCACGTCGCGCAACCACGGCATCGGGCAAGCGTACTGGCCCGCGGCCGCGTTCGCAGCGTACGCTCTTGAGGCGCCGTCCGGGCAGAATCCAGACTCCGTGAGCTTTCTCACCAACGTCGTTGGCGATCTCGCTGCGAACCTCGCGATGGAGATCGTGCTCTATCCGGACGCTGGGCAAACGGTCGAGGTAGCCAAGGCGGTCGCGCGGCTCTACTACCTGCCGGCCGTGACCGTAACCACGCTCTCCGCGCCGAACGGCACGGCAAGCCAATCGCCCGAGCTCGTGGCGCCGCTCGCGTTCGCAGTGGAATCGTGGCAGATCTCGAGCGGGACGTTCTTGTGCGGCGGAGACGTAGAGTACCGCGTCTACCATGCCACCGACGCTCCGGACGCCGAGCCGCCGAGTGGCGTCTCGCCGGTCTGGTCGGGGTTCGAGCGGTTCTCCGAGACGACCGTGGGCGACCGCACTCCGAGTGTGTCTACCACCTGCGGAGCTCTCGCGAATGGCGACTACAAGCTCTACGTGCGCGCCTCGCGCGATCTCATGGACGGCGCGCGCCTGTATTGGAGCGATTGGGAGTCCGTCTCGTGGACGCAGAACATTGCGCTCCCGGCCGCGCCGGCGCTCACGCCGGTGGCCGACGATGCCGGGCAGCGCATGGCGCTCACCGTGAACGCGCCGGCGACCACCGGCTACGATTCGAGCACCGCAACGATCGAGATCGAGCGGCTCGCCGGCGACGCATGGCGCCCGGTTCGCGACGTGAGCGGCGCGGCAATCGCTGTCGGATCCGACGAGCTCGTGGGATACGACTACGAAGCCGAGCGCGCGGCGGACAGTACCTATCGAGCACGCGTCGCCATGTACCACACGGCGGACGCCGTGACGCGCTATTCAGCGTGGGCGGAGGAAACGGTCACCGGACCGGCGTACCTCGCGAACGCGTGGAATCTCAAGACGATCGAGGATCCCGCCGGCAACTGGATCGGCGCGCCCGTGCTCGTGGCTCCATCCGAAACCGACCAGCGGCAGCGCGCGACGTTCGCGCCGCTCGATCGCTCGCGCCCGATCGTCGTCTCCGGCGTGCTCGCCGGCATGGCGGGAGATCTCGAGCTCGAGGCGATCGGCGCCGATGAGATCGCCGCGCTTGAGGCGCTCCGGGATTACGCCGGCGTGGTGCTCCTCGAAGATGCGTTCGGCGTCGCGCGGTACGTGCGGATCCTCAAACTCTCGTGGGCGCTCCACGGTACGCGCGAAGCGCCGCGCCGGCTCGCGGCCGCCTCATACGCCGAGGTAGACCACGGGCTCACGGAGACGCCGGCGTGAGCGCGACTCTTGCCGAGCTGTCCGTATCCTCGGCTCAGACTGTCTACGCGTCCGGCGGCGTGTACTACGCCGGCGAGCTCCTCGCCGAGCTCCCGCTCGCCGGCGGATCCGTGACCGCGGACGCGCGCCGGGCAATGATGCGTAACGCCTCGATCTCGATCGCCGCGGACGCCTCCGATATCGCGACGCTCTATGATGCGCTCGCGCTCCCGGGCGCCGAGGTGGCGCTCGAGCGCGGGTTTGAGCTCCCGGACGGGACGCGCATCGGCGCTGCGCTCGGGCGCTTCGTGGTAGACGAGATCACGCACGCCGCCGACGTCGCCGGCGAGGCGCTCTCGGTCACGCTCTCCGACCTCTCGAAACGCGTCTCGCGCGCCCGCTGGACGGACACGCACGCGATCGCCGCCGGCGCCGCGCTTGCCGACGCGCTGAATGGGATCCTCGCCGATCGGGCGCCGTCGCTCGGCTCCCGGATCACCGCGTCAAACACGCCGGGCACGCTGGCCGCCGCGGCGACGTTCGACGCCGGCGCCGACTCTGATCCGTGGGCGGACGCGCGCGCCGTCGCCGCGGCGTTCGGCTACACGCTCACGATCGACGTAGACGGCTACGCGGCCGCGATCCCGGAGCCGATCCTCTTGCCGACCGCTTCGGTGTTCACGTTCGAACGCGGCGCCGCCGCGATCGTGACGGACCGCTCGCGCGTCGCGCCGCTCGAGCGCACGTACAACGGCGTGATCGTCACCGGCGAGGGGCCGGAGCTCGAGACGCCGGTACGCGGCGAGGCGTGGGATTCGAACCCGGCAAGCGCGACCTACTACCTCGGGCCCTTCGGCCGGGTGCCGCTCTTCTACTCCTCGCCGCTGATCACGTCCACATCGCAGGCGAACGCCGCCGCCTCAACGCGTCTTGCGGGCGTGCTCGGGCGCGTGGAGCAACTGACGTGGGCACACGTGGTGCACCCGGGCTTGAAGCCGCTTGACGTGGTGCTCGTGGAGAGCGCCGCCGGCGCGCTCGTGCCCTACGTGCTGGACGCGCTCACGATCCCGCTCGCCGTGGACGGCGCCGCCGGCGCCGTGGCTCGAGAGATTCAGGCGACATACTAAGAGCATGGACGTTCACGAGATCGCCGAACAGATCGTGCAGGCGGCCGCCGCCGGCGCCGCCGGCGTCAAGCTCCGGCAAGCCGAGGTTGATGCGATCGCCGCGGACGGCACGCTCACAGTGCGCGTGGCCGGATCCACCGTCGCCGTCTCCGGCGTGCGCGCGTTCACCTCGTGTGACGCCGTGGCCGGCGAATCCGTTTGGGTGATCGTGGACGGACAGACGATCTTCGCGATCGGGCGGATCGGCAACGCCGCGCCGGCGTGCCGCGTCTACCGGGCAGCGGCACAGGCCATCCCGAATGGCGCGCTAACGGCCGTGCAGTTCGATACTGTGGCTTTCGACTCTGACGGGATGTACTCCGCCGGAGCGCCCACGCGACTCACGGCGCTGCGCTCGGGCGCGTACCTGATTACCGCCGCCGGAATCTGGTACACAAACACGGCCGGTCACCGCTCGCTCGACCTGCAGGTGAACGGCACGCAGTACCCGGCCGGCGCCAGCCAGCCGGCGCCGCCGAACGGGTGGAACTACGCATCCCACTCCATCGCCACGCTCGTGGAGCTCACCGCCGGCGACTATGTGGAGCTCGTTGTCTACCAGGACAGCGGCGGCGCTCTGAATCTCTACGGACAGCCGAAAACGCACCTCGCGGCGCAATGGATGAGGCGCTCCTCGTGAACGCCGCCGATCTCAACATAGGCGCCATGGTCGGCACCGCCGCTGTGGCCGCGGCGATCGTGTACGGCCTCATCCGGGCGCGCACCGATTGGCTCTCCGGATCCGCGGCGCGCGAGCAGGCCGACCGCGACGAGGTGCACGAGATCCTCGAGCTCAAAGACGAGATGATCGCCGCGCTCAAGAGCGCGAACGAGGAGCTCCGCGCACAGAACCGGAAGGCGCTCGATCGCGAGGAATCATGGAATCGCGAGCGCGCCGACTATGAGCGGCGGCTCGGCGCCGTTGAGGACTCGTTTCGCAACGTGGTTACTGCCGTCGTGAATGCCGGGATCTGCGCGAAGGCAGCGACGTGCGATCAGTACGTGGCTCCGGGGGAGCGCCGCTCAAACTAACGCGATTCGGGCCGTAGCCGTCGATTGTGTGACATTCCGCAATGTGACATTCGACGAAGTGAAACAGCGTGCGAGACAACAGGCGGCCGCGGCGATTGCGAGTGGGCGCCTCGTTCGGGAACCCTGCGAGATCTGCGACGGCAGCGACTCCCAAGCACATCACGAGGACTACGCCTTCCCTCTCAAGGTTCGGTGGCTGTGCCCGCGTCACCATTCCGCCGCGCATCTTCGCGCGGGCGCGAAGCCGTGGACCACGCGAGATCTGCTCTACCTGCGCGAGCATCGAGAGGACGGAGCCGGCGCGATAGCAGAGGTGCTCGGTCGCTCGGTCGGCTCCGTCAGGGCACAAGCGAATCGCTGGCGTATCAGTCTTCGTAAGCCCGGCTCACGAAAGGGCATCAGAATTGGGCAACCGCGCGGCGTGAGGCTGCCGAAAGAGCTCCGCGACGGACTTCTCGAAACAGGGCAAGTGGTGGCCGATCGCCTTCAAATGCGCCCAGACGAGGAGCTTTGTCCGCAATGTGGGCATAGGCCAATCAGGATCGAGAGTCTCGGGATCTGTCGAGTGTGTCATCTAAGAAACCTCACAGATCATCACCGAGAGCTCGAGAATGAGCAGGCGGCGCAACGTGAGCTGTGGGCCGCCCGGCAGGCTCGGCACCGCTCACGTATCGCCTCAGAGAAGTGAGCGTGTTCGCCCGCCCCTGCGTCCATTGCGGCGCCCGTGTGCCCGCCGGCGGCTCCTGCCCGGTATGTGGGCCAGGAGGCGCCCGCCGGCGCTCCTCGTGCCGTATGTGCGGCGCTCTCACGGACGGCGCGCCGTACTGCGCGGAGCACTCCGCGGCCGCCGAGCGGCTCGAGGCGCAGCCGTGGCGCGCCGGCTACTCAGACCCGGAGTATCTCCGAAGCCGCGAGGAGCGCCGGCAGATCGCCGGCGGCCGCTGCGAGGAATGCGGCGAGGAGCTCGGTCTGGACGCCGAGTGCGACCACGAGATCCCGCTCCGTGACGGCGGAACGAACCTTGTCTCAAACCTCCGGTGGCGCTGTGTCGGCTGTCACCGGGCGAAAACGCGCCGCGATCGGCGGCGCCGGCGTGAGAGGTGATCTCTGTGAGCAAGTTCCTTACCTACGGCAGCAAGGGCGCCGCCGTGCGCGCCTTGCAGCGCGAGCTCAACGCGAACCCGTTCCGCAAGTTCGACAAGCCGCTCGTGGTGGACGGAGAGCTCGGGCCGCGCACCGCCTCCCGGATCCACAACGTGAAGTACTGGGCCGGCTACGCTCCGGCCGATCTGGATCCGGACCTCGCCGATCAGATCGCCGGCCGGTTCTTCCGCGCGCTGATCACCAAGGATCGCCCGCTCCCGGACATGTACCGTGCGCGCCGGCGCCGGCGGATCGAGAAGCGCAAGGCCGCGGCCGCCGCAACGCCGCTCCGCGAGAAGATCCTCGCCGCCGCGAAGCGCGACGTGGGGATCCTCGAGGGCGCGAACAACGCGATCAAGTTCAACGATTGGTGGGCGGACGGCACGATCGGAGACGGAGACACGGACGGCGGCGCCTACTGCGTTCGCGCCGGCTCGTACTGGGCCGCCAAGGGCGGCTGCCCGCACGTGATCCGTGGGTACCGGTGGCAGAACACGGATCATCTCCTCACGGACGCAAAGCGCGGCGCGAACGGCGTGCACCTCACGAGCGACCCGAAGCCGGGCAACGGGTTCGTGATCGACTGGAGCGGCCGCTCGGATCCCGACCACTTCGGGCTCTTCGTATCCGAGATCCCGGGCGATCTGTTCCGGAGCCTCGAGGCGAACGCGACTCTCGCGAGCGGCAGGCAGGGCGTCGGCTACCACGAGCGGCCGGCGCGCCAGTGTTGGTTCCTCGCCTTCGAAACGTGACGCCGAGCGACGACGGAGTGATGCTCCACTACGATCAGGACGCCGGCGCCTACGTGCTCGAGCGGGGGGCGCCGGCGCCTGATCGTCCGCGGCCGGAGCTCCCGGACGCCGCCGGGCCGTATCCGAAGATCGCGAGCGCGATCCGCGAGCTCGAGGAGATCGGCAAGCGTCTGCGGACCGAGCGCGCCGCCGCCGGCCGCGGCGACTATCACGAGATCCCACCGCTCGCGATCGCCGCCGTGGCGCGCCGGCTCGAGCACGGCCGCGCGAAGCACGGCGGAGGGCGCGCGTACCTACGCGCCGGCGAGCCGCTCTCTGTGTGGGCGGACAAGGTGATCCGGCACACGTTCCGGGCGCTCGCCGGCGACGCCGCCGAGGATCACCTCGCCGCGGCCGCCGTCGATCTCCTCGTGCTCCTCGAGCTCCGCGAGCGGATTCGCCGCGGCGAGCTCCCGCCGGCACTGGATGATCTGGACCTCGCCGGGCCGGAGTGACGCCGGCGCTACGCTCGCCGCGGACGACCTCCTCACCTACTCGAAAGGGGACCACCGATGCACGCAGAGATCTTGATCTTGATCGGCGCGCTCACGCCGCTGATCGTGGCCGCCGTCGCGAGCGTCAAGTGGAGCTCGCAGGCGAAAGGGCTCCTCGCGCTCTTATGCTCCGTGGTGATCGGGTTCGGCACCGCGTGGGCGTCGGGCGCGATCGACCCGGCGAACGTGGCCGCCGCCGCTCTCGCCGCGCTCGGCGCAGCGCAGACCGTGTACGTGGTTGCGTTCAAGCCGCTCGGAATCACCTCGTGGGTACTCGAGCACATCGGCAACGTGCAGGCCGGGGACCGCGCCTCGGGCGACTGAGCGCAGCGGCGTCCGCGAGGCTACTCCCGGGCGCCGCTACCAGATCGCCGGCGGAGGTTCCGCGCTCACTCAGCGCGTCCGCCGGCGTAGCCGGCACGGCCCCGCCGGCGCACGAGCCGGCCGCTGATCGTCCACGGCGGCCGGCTCATTGTCACCTCTTCACTCCGCACGCCGATGCCGATATGCTCACGGTAGGAGGGCAACTACTATCGAAGGAGACTCACCCATGAACAGGGGACTGTGGGCGATCCTTGCGCTGTGCCTGATGCTCGTGGCCGGCGCCGGCTGTGGCACGTCTAGCGTGGATACCGAGCCGGCCGAGCCGGCCGCGGAGTCGTCAGACGCCGCAGACGCCATGCGCGCGGCGACGATCGGAGACGCGCTCGCGATCGCGGGGAACGAGGCGCAGCTCGAGGTGACGCTCACCAAGGTCAAACGGCTGCCCGCTGAGAAAGCATACGGGATGGAGATCCACCCGGCGCTCTACGGCGTCAACCTCACCGTGCGGAACACCGGCGAGGCGGTATATGACGACTCGATCACGAACTGTGTCGCGCTGATCGACGCCAAGGATCAGACGCTCCCGCCCGAGTTCATGGTCGCAGACAAAGACGGGAACACGCTCACCGGGCAACTCGACTCCGTGAAGATCGCTCCCGGTGATCGCCGCTCCGGCTGGGTCTTCTTTGGCGTCACGAAATCGCAGAAGCCGCGCACGCTCCAATTCACCGCGGAAAGCGGATTCGGCCCCGAGGTTGGCGAATGGACACTGGACTGAGTTTGCGTCCGACCGGGCTGTTACCGTCTTCGCCGCACGAACGCACGTTCGCTGGCGGGCCGCCGATAGGAACCCTCAAGCACGGATGCAGGGCTCAGCCTGACCGGCATACCGCCATGGAGGGGCGCGTGACACGAGAATTCACGATTACCGAGGCCGTGAGAGAACTGCACAGCAGGTACGGAATCGAAGTCAACAGAAAGGGCGTCTTGAGACGCTGCGCCGGCCGGAAGATCGCCTGCCGCCAGACGCCGGAGGGCATCTACCTAATCCCGGAGGGAGAGCTTCAAGCGCTACGTGAGACTTTCCCGCGGAAGGGCTCTTGACCCGGCCACCGAACTTGTGAAAGTGTCCCGGATGGGACACACGAAAGGGGGTTCGCCACTGACAAACTGATCGTCAGATAACCGCTTGCAAGGAGTCACTCGTGACACCAAAAAAGCGGTCGGACGGGACGTCTGCGAAACGCCCGCCCGACCTAGAGCCCCCCAAGGACGCGAATCCAACAGGAAGGGCTTTGCCGTGGAGTATCGGCAAAGGCCCTGAGTTTGTCAACGTCACACCGTGCAAACGCACGGCAGACCGCCCGCAGAATCCCGGCGCACGCACGGCAGAGCGCCGCCCGGCGCGCCCGAGCGTCGCCGGCGTAGCGCTTCTGATGCTCGCCGCATTCTCGGCTCTCTACCTCCTCGAGCACGTGGTCGCCGCCGCCGCCGGCTGGCCGGCCGCCGCGACGCTCCTCGCGTTCCTCGCCGCCGTGCTCGTGGTATCGAACGCGCTCACCGCCGGCACGAAGGGCGGCCGCTCGTGAACCCGCGTATACCGCCGCCGCCGCCGTATCGCGCTCCGCGCCTCGAGGATCTCCCGAGCGTGCTCAACGAAGCCGAGACGCGGGCCGTGCTCCGGATCGGCGAGCGCAAGCTCCGCGATCTCCTCGCCGCCGGCCGGCTCCGCCGGCTCGCGTACTCCGGCCGCGAGATCCTGATCGACTCCCGCGAGATCCGCCGATTCCTGCGCGCCGAGACGGAGCGCGATCCCGAGGAGACGGCAGCATGAGCGCCGAGAAACCGGCACGCGGCGGAGAGTGGCTCGGCAACGCCGGCGTGTACGAGCGGCAGCGCGCCGAGGCAGCGGAAACCGCCGAGCGCTACCGCGAGGAGGCGCGCGACTCTGACGCCGCGTGGTGGGAAGAGCGCGCTCGCCGGTGGCGCGAGGCACGCGATCACGAACAACGCCGCGAGGAGGATCGCCGTTCTAACGCGCGCATCTTCCGCCGGCGCTACGGAGGGGCCCCTGATGAAACACTCTGAGACGATCGGCGAGATCTCCGCGGCGCTGGCCGAGTTCAACGCCGCGGAGATCTCACTCCCGAAAGATAAGACGGCAACGATCAAGCCGAAGGACACGAGCAAACAGGCATTCGGCTACAAGTACGCAGACCTCGCGACCGTGCTCGCCGCCGTGCGCCCGCCGCTCGCGGAGGCCGGGCTCTCGATCCTGCAAGAGATCCGCCACGCGGACCGCGCCGGCACGCTCGGCGTATCGACGCTGATCCTGCACCGCAGCGGCGAGTGGCTCGAGTTCGATCCCGTGTGGATCGACTACGGCACGGAGCCGAAAGAGCTCGGGATCGCGATCACCTACGTGCGCCGGTACGCACTCATGGCCGCGCTCTCGCTCGCTCCCGAAGACGACGGTACGCCGCCGAGCACGGCCGGCAGGAGCGCGGCGGCGCCTGCCGGGCCGCGGCCGGCGAGCACTGCGCAGATAGCCAAGATCCGCGCGCTTGCCGGCGAGCTCGGAGTTACCGTCTCCATGGACGGGCTCACGATCTCCGACGCCTCGACCCTGATCGAGCGGCTCCTCGCAGAACAGGGCAAGCGCGCCGCCGCGGCCGCGGCGGCCGGCGCGGATCCGCAGACCGGCGAGCTACCGCCGGCAGTCGATCCCGGACCGCCGCCGGCGCCGCCGGCCGAGGATCCCGGACCGCCTGACGACGATCCCGGCGACTACTGGCCACCCGAGGGCGCTCCGCCGGATGAGGATCCGCCCGGCATGGACGCCGAGGAGTTCCGCGAACGCAACGCCGGCGGCGCCGCATGAGTGCCGCGGACCGTCACCAGATCGAGCTCCTCGGCGAGCTTGAGACTCCGAACGGGAACACGCTCCGCCTGTACCGCGACTGGCCGGCAGACGCTTGGTACTCGAGCATGCGGTTCCCGGGCGATCGACACTCCTCGGAGCTCCCGATCCCGGATCCGTGCGACGCCGCGGATCTCTACCGCGAGGCCGCGCGCTCCGGCCACGTGTACGGGGTGTTCCGGTGAGCGCGCGTCTCGCTCCGCACGGGACGGGCCGGCGCTACCGGCAGCGTTGCCGGTGTCTCAAGTGTCGGGCGGCGTCCGCCGACGAACGCCGCCGGCAGCGAGACGCGATCCGCGCCGGCGCCGGCCCGGCGCACGTTCCGGCGGAGCTCGCTCGCGAGCGGATCCTCGAGCTAATCGCCGGCGGACTGCGGCCGCGCGAGATCGCGATAGCGGCGAAGCTCAGCGATCGGACCGTGTACGAGATCCTCGATGACGGGCACCCGCTCGTGCACCGCGACACGCTCGCCGCCCTCCGGATGATCGACCCGCTCTCTCCGGGAGACTTGCCGAGTGTGTCTATGCATCGCGTGCGTGTGCTCCTCGAGGAGCTCGATCGCGCCGGGATCCGCAAGACGGACGTTGCTCGAGCGCTCGGCTACCAGAAGGGCAGCAAGTACCCGCGACTCCCATGGACGGCAAATCGGCAGCGGCACGTTCGCCGGCACACGTGGACGCGCCTTGTGACGCTCTACCGCCTCGCCGCGGCTCGCGGGCTCGTGTCCGTGGACGCTCTCGAGGAGGTGGGCGCACTGTGAGCCGCGCGCACGGTTGGCTGATGGATCCGCGGGTGCGCAGGCGGGTGATCGAGCGCGACAGATCGACGTGTCAATACTGCGGGCGCGTTCCTTCGTCGGCAGAGCTGCACGTCGATCACGTCATCCCGAGATCGATGGGAGGGGACGATTCGCTCTCTAATCTCGCCGCCGCGTGCGCGTCTTGCAACATCGGTTTCGGGAACGGGCCGAAGCCGATCCCGAGGCGACTCCGCAACCGCCTCTATCGCTGCCCGATTGTTGTTGATCTTCGCCAGCAGGGCGCGAGGAATCGGCTCGCCCGGATCTCTGCGTATTGGTGGCTGTGTGGCTATCGCCGCTCCCCGATGGTGGTGTTCCGTGGCTAGGCTCAGGACGATCAAGCCCGGGTTCTTTCTGGACGAGGATCTCGCCGAGTGCCAACCGCTGGCGCGCCTCCTCTTCGCCGGGCTGTGGACGATCGCCGATCGAGAGGGGCGGCTCGAGGATCGGCCGCGCCGGATCAAGGCCGCCGTGCTGCCGTATGACGACTGCGATGGAGACACGCTCCTGGGCGAGCTCGCCGAGCGCGGGTTCATCGTCCGGTACGAGGCGTGTGGAGCACGGTACATCGCCATTCCTTCATGGTCCCGGCACCAGAACCCACACGTCAAAGAAACGGCTAGCACGATACCAGCACCAGAGGAGCACAGTGCTCTACCCGGTGGAGGTAGTGACAAGCCGGGCGGGTTCTTGTCTTTGGGATCTTGTCTTCTAGAACCCGAAGAGCTCTTACAGCCGGCGCCTGTGGATAACTCAGATCCGGGGCCGGATCCGGCAGATCAAGAGCACGGGGGATCTATCGATCCTGATCAAGAGCAAGATCTCCCGCCGTTCCCGGTGGCGCTGTGCGGCGCGATCAAGCGCGCCGGCGGCGCCACGGCACTGGACGCCGTGCTCGCTGACGGCTCGGACCTCAACCTCACCGCACGCCGGTACGTACTGGCCGTCTCCGAACTCGTGGACGCGCTACTCGGGCACCTGCCCGCCGCGAAGCTCGAGGCCGCCCGAGACAAGGCTCTCCGCGGCGCGTTCACGGACGCCGAGCACACGAAGCCGGACAACCTCGCCGCATACCTCACCGCGTCGCGGAGTCGCGCGACGCACCTCGGCGATCTGATCGGCGATGAGCTCGTGGCCGAGCTCCTCGCGATTGGCAAGACACGGAAGGGGCGCAACCGATGACACTCGTACAGATCGAGACGACATTGCTCCGCGACGCTATGGCCGCCGCGGTTGAGACACTCCCGGAGCGGCTCGAGGCCGCTCTCGCCGCCGCGCTCGCTGGAGCACTCAACACGGATCCGCCGCCCGAGCTCCCGCTCGAGGATCCGGCCGCACTCATGGTGACGTGCGAAGGCTGCGGCGTGCGCGGCGATCGCGGCGCCGGCGGCTGGTATCGCACGTCAGACGACGTTGATCTCTGCCCGATGTGTGGGGCGGCGTTTGTAGCCGAGGCTGAGGCCGGCGAGACGCCGGCGGAGCCCGCCGGCCGCCGGCTCTACCGCACGCACTATCAGTTCGTGGAGTACAACCCGGAGCGCTCCGAGGCGCACCGCTGGCGCGCCAAGGATCCGCGGCCGCACAACGGCAAGGCGCGGCCGGAGCTCGGCACGTTCGCGACCGAGGCCGAGGCCGTGCTCGCCGTGCTCGAGGCGATCGAACATTGCCCAATGCCGTTCGCGGCGATTGAGGCGTGGATCGCCGCGAGCCGGCGTAAGGCTGCCCGCGTCGCCGCCGAGCCGGAGCGCTCCGCCTACGCCGTGGAGCTCGCTCTCGGCTCGGTAGAGCTCACCGCGAGGGCCGAGGCGTGACCGCCGCCGGCGTTGCCGGGCTGACGTTCGCCGCACTCCTGATCGGCGCCGTGCTCGGGCTCCTCGTGGCCGGCATCCTCTCTGCCGGCAAGTGTGACGACGCATACCGCCGAGGGTGCGCCAAGGGCGCCGAGGCGCTCGTGATCGGCGAGCGCGACCGCGCGATCCTCGAGTGCCCGGCACATCTCACTGAGGCCGCAGCCGACATGGTCATTGAGATGTGGAGCCGCGAGGGCAGCCGCGCCGTGCTCCTCACCGGTGGGATCCGGATCGCTGCCGTGGAGCGACACGCAGAACTGGCGCTCGCGCCCGAGATCCGGGAGCGTGAAGCATGAGGCGCCGTCTCCTCTCTGCGCTCCGCAGGCTCGCATGGTCCGCTGCCTACTCGGCGCTTGTGCTGTACGCGGTCCGCCACGCCGAGGCGTGGCACTCGATCCCGGCGATCGCCGCGCTCGTGGCCGCGTTCTGGGTAGCGGAGAGCTACGGGTACCGACGTGGCTACGCGGAGGCGCTCAAGCGCAACCCGTTCTACCAGATCAAGCTCGCGTTCGACCGGTTCGCGAGGAGCACCGCGACGATCGTCGCCAAGCTCAACGCCGAGCGCGAGCTCCGCGATCACGCCGCGGCCGGCGCAGCGTTCGACGCCGAGGAGCTCGAGCGCGCCGAAGCGTCCGGGCTCCCGGTGATCGCGTTTGGGACCGGCGATCACGATCACGTCGCCGCGGAGCACGTGCGCGATTGTTCGGAGTACGTGGATCGCGCCGGGCATTGTCGGAGCCGCGAGACGGACGCGATCTGCCCGCTCGATCTCGAGTGTCGCGACGAAGAGGCGCGCAGATGAACGCCTCCGAAGCCGCTCTCTTCGCTCTCCTGCGCGACCGGTACGCGCCGCCCGAGTGGGCGCTCCTCGCACAAGTCGCCGACCAGACCGGCGGCGCCCGTAGCACGGCCGACGCACTCGCGATGAACCTGTGGCGTTCGCGCGGCTACGCGCTCCACGCGTTTGAGTTCAAAGCGACGCGCTCGGATCTGTACCGCGAGCTCAAGAACCCGCGCAAGGCCGAGCACGTGGGCCGGTACTGCGATCACTTCTGGATCGTCGCCGGCACTGAGCATGTGATCGGCGGAGATCGCGAGATCCCGGAGGCGTGGGGCGTGCTCGTGGCACAGGACGGCAAGCTCCGCCAGGTGCGCGCCGCCGGCAAGCTCGAGGCAGTGCCGCTCAATCGCGCGTTCCTCGCCGCCGTGCTCCGCCGTGTGCATGAGCAAGCGACCGGCGAGGCGCTGATCCGTGAAGAGCGAGGCAAGGCGTACCAAGAGGGGTTCGAGGCAGCTCGGAAGAGCGAGGCGTGGGAGTACAAGCGGACGCGCGATGAGCTCGAACGGCTCGAGGGGCAGGTATCCGCTTTCGAGGCCGCGAGCGGGCTCACGCTCTCGAGGCGGACCGAGAACGGCGCCGAGATCGGCGAGGCCGTGCGGATCGTGAACAACCTCCGCAGCGTGGATGCGTTCGGAGGCGTCGTCTCGCTCATTCGACGCGCCGCTCAGAACGCGACCGAAGCGAGCGAAGGACTCGAATCCGCCGCCGGCGAGCTCTGCCGGCTCCTCGATCTCGACAAGCAAGACGGGCGCCGCGCGGAGGCGTTCAAACGCCTCACCGGAGGCAAGTCGTGAGCCGCTCGTGCGGATGGACTCACCCGCGGCGGCGCCACCGCCGCGAGCTCGGGCCGTGCGTGGTCACGTATCACGCTCTCGACTCCTACAGGAACCGGATCGGCGCCGTCGCCGACTCCGCTGCGCTCGAGCGCATCGCGCGCCGTGCACACCTGATCGGCCGGAAGACCACGGGCGAGTACGTGTACCGCGGCGAGGGCTGCCGGTTCATCGTCCACCGGCCGGCGCGCCGCGAGCCCGTAGTGCTCACAGTAATCACCGGCGAAGGCCGGCATCCGAAGGGGACCGCATGAAATACGTATACGTTCACAACCAGGCTGAGCTGGACGCCGCGCTCGCGAAGCGCGCCGAGGACGAAATCATCGTGTGTCGCGGCGCCGGGCACTTCACCATCACCGGCTCTGCCAGCGTGCGGGCGTCCGGCTCGGCCAGCGTGCGGGCGTTCGGCTCTGCCAGCGTGGAGGCGTTCGGCTCTGCCAGCGTGCGGGCGTCCGGCTCGGCCAGCGTGCGGGCGTTCGGCTCTGCCAGCGTGGAGGCGTTCGACTCTGCCAGCGTGGAGGCGTTCGACTCTGCCAGCGTGCGGGCGTTCGACTCGGCCAGCGTGCGGGCGTTCGGCTCTGCCAGCGTGGAGGCGTTCGACTCTGCCAGCGTGCGGGCGTCCGGCTCGGCCAGCGTGCGGGCGTTCGGCTCTGCCAGCGTGGAGGCGTTCGACTCTGCCAGCGTGCGGGCGTTCGGCTCTGCCAGCGTGCGGGCGTTCGACTCTGCCAGCGTGCGGGCGTCCAAGTACGTCGCGGTCCACAAGATGACCGCGACCGCCGTTGTCCGCGGCGGCGTCGTGATCGAGTCGCCACAGATCGACAGTCCGGCGGCGTGGATGGACTACCACGGCGTAACCGCTAAGCGCGGCATCGTGACGCTCTACAAGGCCGTAGACGCCGAGTGGCACACCCGCGGCGGTTGGACACTGCCGGACGGCTCCGTGTGCTCCTATGAGCCCGGCACGAAGCCGGAGGCCGCGGACTTCGATCCGGAGATGCGCGACTGCGGCGCCGGCCTCCACGGCTGCGCCTCTCCGGGAGCGGCATCGATCTACTTCAACGGCAAGCCTGCGCACCACGTGGCCGTGCCGGTTCGCGTCTCCGAAATGGGCACGCCGAACCCTCGCGGCGACACGCTGAAGATCAGGTTCCGGCGCGCGGCGAAACCCGTCTACGAAGTCAACGCGAGCGGGGAGCCGATCGAGGCATGATCAGGAAGTTCTTTCAGTTCAAGACAGGCCGTACGTGGCACGTCGCGAGAGATCTGTACGAGCTGCGAGGGCAGCCTCCTGTATGGCACCCGATCACGTACTGTGGCCGAGTCGTCGCTGACGACGCGCATGTCTTCATTAGCTCGGGCTGGCCGGAAGTAGGCTCCACGTGCGCCGCGTGCCACGCGGCGTTCAAGCGGCAGGAGCTCAAACCGTGAGCGGCCGCGATCTCCTAGAGCTCGCGCTCACGCTCCCGCCGAGCACGAATCACTCGCACAAGAACATCCGGCGCTGCACGCGCGCCGGCAAGCCGTACACGGCGCAGGCTCCGACGCCGGCGCTCCTACGGTGGCGCGCCGGCGCGTGGATCGACCTCAAGAACGCGATCGCCGCGAGCTCGTGGCGCCGACCGCCGGCGGACGCCGCCGTGATCGTGGAGCTCCGGTACTTCTGGCCGGACCTCGCCAAGCGCGACACGCACAACCGGATCAAAGAGATCATGGACGCCGCCGAGAGCGCCGGCGTCTTCGATAACGATCGGCAGGCGTTCGCGCAGGAGATCCCGCCGGCCGTGCTCGATCGCGAGCGGCCGCGCGTGGAGCTCCGGATCTTCCCGGCGGAGACGCTCCTCGGGCTCCCGATCGTGTACGTGGACGGCGCCCCGTGATCGCCGCTCCCATGCCGGTACCCGTGGTGCTCGCCGGCCGCTGCCTGTCGTGCGGCGCCGCGCTCTCACGCTACGCCGAGCCGGGCGCCATCCGCTGCGCGCCGTGCGAGCGATCGCACGCCGAGGCCGTGGACGCCGGCGCCCGGATCCTCGGGCCCGAGCGTCTCCTCGAGGCCGTCGCCGGCGTGCTTCTCATGGGCGCCGCGCTCCGGCCCGGCGAGCGGATCCACGTACAGGCCGAGCTCGAGCGACTCGGGATCCTCGCGGACCATGTGGACGTATACGGAGCCGTGAGCAAGCTCCGCCGGCGCTACTCGTGGCACGTGTTCGCGATCGAAGGCACTCCCGGCTACCTGCTCACCCGGTGGCCGTACCGATTCACGCGGCGATCTCGCCGCTCGCAACTGCAACTCTTCACGCCGAGGTGACCTCATGCCCGAAGGAACACGCAAGCCGGTACAGACGCACGAGAGGTGTCCCGTCTGCCACACACCGCTGATCGGAGATCCCACGTACACCGGCCTGAAACGCGGGGGGGGGGTTCAGCGAAGAGACGATCCTGCGCTGCCCGAAGTGCCAGCCGGCCCTACCCGGCGCGGAGCCCGAGAGCGAACCGTTGTCGCAACCGTTGTCGCAAGGATGGAGGGACCGAGCATGAGACGCGTGCTCCTCATGATCGCGCTCGCGGCCAGCGGCCTCGTGAGCCTTGCTCCGGCCGCTCAAGCCGATGATCTGGCCGACGCCAAGGCGTACTTCAGGCAGGCTTCGGCCCGTTACGACACGGCCTGGGAGAAGTGGTCTGTCGCCTACGTCTGCGTCATGAACACCGACAGCGTCACTGGGACGATGATCTATGAGCCCGCCGATGACGAGCAGGACCCGGCCGAGTGGCTCGCTGTCGGGGACCAGTTCAACGCCGAGGCTGACAGCTGCCTCGCCGCCTATCGGCCGCTGTGGCGCAAGATGACCCGGCCCCACTGCAGGGCCCTGTGGAAATGGCGCGCGCTTGCCCAGTGGGTCGAGCACTACAGCCCGCGCAGCAAGAACACCGTTGCGGATGCCCGCAAGCTGCTCCGCGTCCTGAGGACGCACTACGGCGACCACCCGCGGCTTGCATGGCCACTGGGGACCATGCGCCGCCTGAGCAGGACGCACGGGCTGTGAACGGCGCCGACTACCGCCGGCAGGCCGCGAGCGGCGCCGCTTTCGCGTTCGCGAATCGTTCGCGAAATCGGGCGCCTCACTCCGAGCCTACGCACGGGAGCGGCGAGCGCGAGTGTCGGCGCGATACCGCCGGTTTGCAGGTGATATGCCGGGTTCTGCGAGGTTGCTCTGCCGATTATGAGTCGGCTGCTCTAACCAACTGAGCTATAGGCCCACGTGCGCGCGTCTCGGTCCGGCGTATGGCAATGGTATCAGCACTCGTGGCTCCGCCTACCCGACCGGGTCGTCTTCCTCGCCGGAACGGAGGGACGTGACCAGGCACTCCGCCACCCCGTGCCCCTCGACGGCGAGCACCTCGAAGGCGATGTGCTCATAGGCCACCGTGTCACCCACCACGGGCGGGCGGTCGAGGAGCGTGAGCACGAGGCCGCTCACCGTGTCGACGTCCTCGTGCTCCAGCTCCGTTCCGAAGTGCTCGCCGACCTCCTCCACGCGGACCGTCCCGTTGACGTGCAGATGGCCCTCGCCGTCCGACCACGACTGTGGGCGCTCCGCCTCCTCCTCGATCTCGCCGACGACCTCCTCGAAGAGGTCCTCGATGCTCACCAGCCCCGCCGTCCCGCCATGCTCGTCGAGGATGATGGCGAGCTGCGTGCCCTCGCGCCGCATGGCGGCCAGCACGACGTCGACGTCCGCCGTCTCCGGCACGTAGGGGACCGGCCGCAGGGGATAGCCGTCAGGCTCGCCGCTGCGGGACAGCAACCTCAGCACGTCCTTGACGTGCAGGATCCCGACGACGTCGTCGAGATCCTCACGGTAGACGGGGTAGCGCGTGTGGGGAGACGAGACCAGGAGATCGACGATCTCCTCCCTGCTTGCATCGAGCGGGATGCCCACGATGTGCACGCGCGGGACCATCACCTCCCCCGCGGTCAGGTCGCCGAAGTCGAGCAGCTCCTGCACCACGCGCCCCGACTCGTCGCCGAGCTTGCCGCCCTCGAGACTCTCGCGAACGATGTAGCGCAGTTCCTCGGCCGTGTGGTACTGCTCGACGCTCCCACGCTGCCTCTGGACCCCGAACATCCGCAGGATGAGGTTGCCGATCCCGTTGAGCGCGACGACCAGCGGATAGAAGAGGATCCAGACGACGCGCATGAAGGGGCTCACGAGCACGGCCGTGGACTCCGCACGCTGCAGGGCGATGGATTTGGGCACCATCTCGCCGACCACGATGTGGATGTAGGTCATGATCGCCACGGCGACGGCGCTGGCGAGAGCGTGGGAGGCGACGGTGCCGAGCGCTCCGAGCTGCTCGAAGGGGGCCTCGAGCCAGCCGGCGACGACCTCCTCCCCGTACATGCCGAGTCCGAGGCTGGCGATGGTGATGCCGATCTGCGCGGTCGCCAGGTATCTGTCCTGGCTACGCGGACTGTGGAGGACCTCACGGATGCGCAGCACCCGCTTGTCGCCCGCCGCGGCGCGCCGTTCGATGGCCGCGCGCGGCGCGCCGACAAAGGCGAACTCGGCCGCCACGAAGAGGCCGTTCAGCAGCACGAGCCCCGCGATGATGAGGAGAGGTGCGACGACGTTCATCGGCGTCCCTGCCGGCGTCCGACGCGCAAGGCGGGCAGGCGGCGACGGCGCGGAGCGCGAGCGTCGGTGCCTCCCTTGAACTCGTCTCCGACCTCGCCGAACACCTCCTCGAGGACGTCCTCGAGGGTGACGATGCCGACGGTGCGGCCTTCCGCATCCGTCACGACGGCCAGCTGGGTGCGGCCTTCGCGCAGCACGGTCAAGGCCTTGTCCGCCGTCGTCGACTCGGCGACCCGCACCACCGGCCGCAGGAGGTCCTCGAGGTCGACTTGCTCGGCCTCCCCCTTCGCAACGGCCAGTGCGACGTGCTTCGTCTGCAGAACGCCGACGACGTTGTCGCGGTCGCCCCGATACACCGGCAGTCTCGAGAACGGGCTCTCCGCGACTTCGGCGACGATCCTGGCGAAGGGCTGATCGGCGTCGATCGCCGCGACCTGGGCGGCGGGCACCATGACGGTGCTGACCGGGTACATGCTGAGCCGCAGGGCCTGATGCAGGCGGCGCTGCTCGTCGGGCTCCAGCAGCCCGCCGTCCCGGCTCTCGACGATGAGCAGGTCGATCTCGTCCGGTGAGTGGATGTGACGGTGCGAGACCTGCGGGGCGCGGAGCAGCCTGAGCAGCAGGATGCCGCTCCCGTTGAGGAGCCAGATGAACGGCGCGAACAGCCGCAGGGAGGCGCGCATCGGCCCGACGGTGAGGACCAGCGCGCGCGTCGGGAACTGCAGCGCCAGGGACTTCGGCAGAAGCTCGCCGAGGATCACTTGGAGAGCCGTCAGAGCGAGCAGGACGATGAGCGCCGCGACGCCCTGCGCGGCCAGCTCACTCCAGCCGCCGAGGCTCTCGAGCGCCGGCGCCAGGTCGCGGGCCAGCGTTGCCTGTCCGAAGGCGCCGAGCACAAGGCTCGAGAAGGTGATGCCGATCTGGCACGCGGCGACGTAGCGGTCGAGACGGGCGGGGTCCTCGACGATCGGCAGGACCCACGCGGCGCGCGCGTCGCCGTCCTGGGCCAGCATGCGGATGCGGCTGCGGCGGGTACCGACCGCGGCGAACTCGGCCGCCACGTAGAGGGCGTTGACGGCAATCAAGAGCGCGATGATCGCCCAAGTGGCCGGGTTCATCGCGTCATCGCCGCCTGCGGTCGCGCTGCAGAGATCCGCGGGTTCCGGTCCGGACGGCTGGATAAGAGTGGGTCTGCTGACATGGCGACACCGCAATGATACCCGACTGCGGCCCGGTGATACGCTCTCCCCGACGGCGATTGCAGGGTCGACACGGAGGTGAGCGCAGGTGCCTGACTACGAGCCGGGGCGCCGCAGCATGTTCGAGCCGCGCGAGTGGCGGGCGTCCCAGATCATCCGCATCACGGCCATCGCCACCCTCACGGTGCTGGCCATCGTCGGGATCCTGCAGTTCCTCTTCCAGATCCGCACGATCCTGCTGTGGGTGCTCATCGGCGTGATCCTGGCGGTGGCGCTCCAGCCCGCCGTAGGCTGGCTGGAGCGCCACCGCTGGAACCGGATCGTCGCGTCCCTCCTCGTCTCGTTCGGGACCATCGCCGCGCTCATCGGGGTGCTCATCGCCGTCGCCTACCCAGTGGTCTTCCAGGCGGACGACTTCCTCCGCGCCCTCCCGACGATCCTGGACAACCTCTTCGGCACCGGCGGCCAGCTCAACTTCCTGGAGACGCGGTTCCACATCCTCGAGCGCGTCGCGAGCGTGACGCCCGAGCAGGTCACGGACCTCCTGCTCGGCAACCAGGAGACCATCGTCGGTGTGCTCACGCGCGCCGCGTCCATGGTCGCCGGCGTCATCACTATCCTCACCATCATGGTGATGATGCTGATCGAGGGGCCGCGCGCCTGGCGCTCGATCCTGGACGCGATGATCGACGAGGAGCGCACCTGGGGGGAGCGGATCGGCCAGAACTTCCTGCGCGCCACCGGCGGGTACGTGCGCGGCAACCTCGCGATCAGCGTCGTCGCCGGCATCGCCTCGTACATCGTCCTCAAGATCCTCGGCGTGCCGTACGCCGAGACGCTGGCCGTGGTCGTCGCGGTGCTCGACGTGATCCCGCTGGTGGGCGCCACCATCGGCGCGGTGATCGTCAGCATCGTCGGCTTCGCGCTCGGCGGCGCCGTGGACGGCATCGTGCTGGTAGCGTTCTTCGTGGTCTACCAGCAGTTCGAGAACAACGTGCTGCAGAACATCGTGTACAGCAAGACCGTCGCGCTCAGCCCGCTGGTCGTGTTCATCGCCGCGCTCGTCGGAGCGGCGCTGGGCGGGATCGTGGGCGTGCTGCTGGCGATCCCGCTCACCTCGGCCGGGTGGGTGCTCGCCGGCGACCTCATCGCGCTGCGGCACGAGCGCGCCGCGCGGCGCGGCGGGCGCGAGCCGATCGTCAAGGAGCCGCCGCCCGAGTCAGTGCCGGGCGCGGAGCCCGCCGCGGAGGAGTAGGCGCCGACGCGTCCTGGCACACGGAGGTCCGGGGCCGCTCGCGCGGCCCCGGACCGGGGCGCTCCGGCGGAGCCGTCTCTCTCCGCCGGAGCAGCTGTGGCGCGACGGCCGTCCGATGCCTCGAGGCCACCGGCCGGTGGCCTCACCCCGCGCGGCGCGTCACACGCTCTTGAGGCGCTCGACGAGCGCCGGCACCACCTCGTAGAGGTCGCCCACCAGGCCGTAGTCGGCCATGGCGAAGATCGGCGCCTCCTTGTCCTTGTTCACGGCGGCGATCAGCTTGGCGCCGGCCACGCCGACGGTGTGCTGGATCTGGCCGGAGACGCCCACGCCCAGGTACAGGTCGGGCGCTGTCTTGGCGCCGGAGAGGCCGATGATGCGGTCCTCGCCGAGCCACTCGAAGTCGGCGAGGCTCTTGGTGCAGCCCACGACGGCGCCGAGAGCGCCCGCGAGCTCATCGCCCAGGGCGAGGTCCTCGCGGGCGTTGAAGCCGCGGCCCACGCCGACGATGAGCGGCGCGGCGTCGAGGTTGACGTGGTCGCCCTCCTTGGCGCGGCGACCGAGAACCGTCACCTTCGACTCGACGTTGAGGGTTGGTGTCTGCACGGCCCCTGCCCCCGCGGTTGAGCCCTCGGCGCTGAACGTCTTGGGCATCACTGCGAACACCTTGACCGGTGTCGTGACCTTCTCGCGGGCCACGGTGGCGCCGCCGAACGCGTACCGCGCCGCGACGAGGTCGCCGCCCTCGGCCACAAGTGCATTGACGTCGGTGACGCAGCCGGCGCCGAGCTTCTGCGCCAGTCGCGGCGCCGTCTCCTTGCCGCGGCGCGTGGAGCCGACGAGCACGACCGTCGCGCCGGCCTGGTCCACGATCTGTGCGAGGCCGGCGGCCACGGCATCGGCCGGCCAGCCATCGAACGCGGCGTCCTCGCTCACGTACACGGTGTCGGCGCCGGCGGCGGCGAGGTCTGCCGCCGCGCCTCCGGCGCCCGGCCCCAGAGCCACGGCGCTCACGCCGAGGCCGAGGGCCGCCGCGATCTCCTTGCCGCCGTCGACCAGCTCGCGGGCGGTGTCGACTCTCTCGCTGTAGACAAGCAGTCCGGCCATCGTTACCTCCCCAGGACGCCTTCGCGGATCAGGGCGTCGACGAAGGCCTCCGCCTGCTCGGCCGCCGTTCCCTCGAACACGATGTGCTTGCGATCCTGCTCCTCCGCCAGGTTGCTCACGACCTCGCGCGCCGGCGCCGGTGCCTCGATCCCGAGGTCGGCCAGCGACCACACCTGCTGCGCCTTGCTCTTGGCCTTCATGATCTGCATGAGGCCGGGGATGCGCGGCTCGTTGATCTCGCTCACCACGGTGACCGCGGCCGGCAGCGGCGCCTCGAGCGTCTCGATCATGTCGTCCATGCTGCGCTCGCAGCGCACCGCGCCGTCCACCGCCTCGACCTTGCGCGCGTAGCCGATCTGCGGCACGCCGAGCAGCTCGGCCACGCGCGCGCCGACCTGGCCGGTGTAGTTGTCACTCGAGCCCTCGCCGAAGAGGAGCAGGTCGCAGGCGGGGAGCTTCTTGACGGCGGCGGCGAGCGCTGCCGCCACCGCCGCCTGGTCCGGCGCCGCCAGCGCGGGATCGTCGACCACGACGGCCTCGTCGGCGCCCATGGCCAGCGCGACCTTGATGTCCTCGACCGCCTTGCGGTTGCCCTCGGCGAGGCACAGGGCGACGACCTTGCCGCCCACCGCGTCTCGCAGCACGACGGCTGCCTCCAGCGCGTTCTTCTCGAGGTCGCCGATCTTGTACGGCACGCCCTCGGTCTGGGCCACGCGGTCCTTGATGCGGACCATCTGCAGGTCCGGGTTGATCTTCACGCAGACGACGATGTCCACAGGCTCACCTCTCTCGTCGCGGGTCGTCGGTCGGTGGCGGCCGCCCGCTCTAGCTCATGCGGTACTGGACCCCGTAGGGGCCGCTCGGGTACTTCCACGAGAGGGCGCGGTGGTCGCAGCAGATCATGCAGGTGCCGCACTCCAGGCAGCCCTCCCAGTTGACGGTCATGCGGCCCTGGTCGTCGCGCTCGTACAGGTCGGCCGGGCACACGTACACGCAGGCCTCGTCCTTGCAGACTGCCTTGCACACGTCGGTGTCGATGACGATGTGCGGCTCCTTGTCGAGCTTGAAGACGTCGAGGCCGAGCTTGGCGTCGATCTTCATCGCAGTGCTCCTCCCCTCAGATCTTCCGCATCGACCAGGCGTCCTTGAAGGTCGCCAGGTTGAGGAAGTCGCGTCTGGCGCCCTTCCAGGCCGTCTTGACGAGTCCGGACTGCGGCTGCTCGCCCACGGTGTACACGCTCTCGAGCAGCCGGCCGACGGCCTGGGGGTAGTGCGTAAACAGCCGCGGGTTCTCCATCACGCTCGGGATGGACCTGGCCGTCTCGAGGTCGCGGAGCACGAAGCTGCCCCGCAGCGACGCCTCGTAGGAGGCGAGGCCGGCAGCCGAGTAGTCGCCGGCCGCCCTGGCCTTCTTGATCGCCTCGGCGGCGTAGCAGCCGGAGGCGACGGCGAAGTCCATGCCGCGTACGGTGATGAGGGCGTTCAGGCTGAGCCCCGCGGTGTCGCCGGCGACCAGGTAGCCGTCGCCGGCCAGCCGCGGCACCTGGCTGATGCCGCCCTCGGGCACGGCGTGCGCCGAGTACTCGGCCACGGTGCCGCCGGCGACCAGCGGCCGGATCTGGGGCAGCTCCTTGAACTCGTCGAGGAGCTGCCAACTCTCCGTGCCATCGCGCCGGCTCCGCATGGCCTCCATCCCCACGACCATGCCGAGCGAGATGCTCTCCCTGTTCGTGTAGAGAAAGGCGCCGCCCATCATGCCTCTGGTGCAGTCGCCCATGAAGAGCTGGGCGGCGCCCTCGCCGGGGTTGAGGTGCCAGCGGTCTTCGATCACGCCGGCCGGCAGCTCGATGATCTCCTTGTAGCCGAGCGCGTGGTGCCTCGCCTGCGGCTCGGCGGCCAGCCCGGCCGCGCTGCTCAGCAGCCGCAGGACGCCCTCGGCGACGACGACCACGTCCGCGCCGATCTCGTCGCCGCCGGCGCGGATGCCGACCACGCGGCCGTCCTTGCGCAGCAGCTCGTCCACCTTCATGTTGGGCACCACCATGGCGCCCTTCTCCATCACCTTGTCAGCCAGCCACTGGTCGAGCTTGGCGCGCACGACCGTGTAGCTCTGCGGCTTGCCCTCGAGGAACCTGTCCGAGGCGATCTCGAAGGTGGTGTGCGCGCCGCCGGCCATCATGGTGACGAGCTCGCGCGCTACCGGCCGCTCGAAGGGCGCCTCGTCCCACAGCTCGGGATAGAAGCCGCGGATGGGCTTGACGTACAGGCGCCCGCCGGTGACGTTCTTGGCGCCGGAGTAGTCGCCGCGCTCGAGGACCATGACCTCCATGCCGGCCTCGGCCAAGCCATAGGCCGCGGAGAGGCCGGCGAGGCCGCCCCCGACGACGATGCATTCGACTGTTTCCATGTGGCGGCCTCTCTCCGGCCTCGTCAGTTCAGCGTCAATCCTTGAACGGGTTGTGCGTCTCGCCCCACACATCGCGGGCGATGATGCCGCGCATGATCATCAGGCCGCCCTCGGCACCGACCTCGTAGCTCATGACGCCGCGCAGCAGCATCTCGAGCGGCGTCTCCTTGGTGTAGCCGAAAGCACCGTGGTACATCATCCCGTGCCGGGCGATGTCGTGGCAGAGTGTCGGGCTCAGGCACTTGCAGGTGCTGATGACCTTGTTGATGTCCTTGCGGCTGAACTGGCCGGGGCTGGTGTGCTCCTGGCCGATCATCCAGGCGCCGCGCTGGAGGTTCAGCTTGAGCATGTCGAGCTGCATCCAGTCGCCGGCCATCTCGAAGCTGATGCCTTCGTTCTTGCCCAGCGGCTTGCCGAACGTGGTGCGCTGGGCCGTGTACTCGCCGCTGATCTCGAGCGCCTTCTCCGCGCCGCCGAGGCAGGCGGCGGCCACGAGCACGCGGGCGGCGTTGAAGCCGTCCATGTTGACGTAGAAGCCCTTGCCCTCTTCGCCGAGCACGTACTTCTTGGGCAGCTCGACGTCCTTGTAGATCCAGCCGCCGGTGCTGAGGCCCATGCGGCCCATGTCCTTGTAGGTGGTGTAGGTGATGCCGTCGAGGTGCGCGGGCACCCAGATGAAGGTCATGCCCTTGTGGCCCTGAGCGGGGTCGGTCTTGACCAGGGTGCAGTGACCGCTCGGGGCGCCCCACTTCTCGCACTCCTTGGGACCGCTGACGTAGGCCTTCTCGCCGTTCATGACGTAGGCCTGCTTCTCCTCGTTCCACGGGGCGATCGTCTTGATGGCGCCGAGGTCGGAGCCGCCGCCGGGCTCGGTGGTGTTGATGCCGGCGAACGCCTTGCCGGCGGCCACAGCGGGGAGCAGTTCCTGCTTGAGCTCGTCGCTGCCGTAGCGGTTCACGATGTAGGCCCAGCCGATGGTCAGCAGCGTGTAGACGGGGGTCGACATGCTGAGGTCGGCGCGAGCGATCTCGTGTACGGTGATCATCGCGTACGTCAGGCGCTCGTCGTCGGGGAGCGGCATGCCGCCGTACTCCTCAGGGATGGTGGTGCCGAACATCCCCATCTCGGCCATGCCGGCAGTGATGTCGTCCGGGATGCCGTCTTCGGCCTCGTCGATGCCGCGGGCGCGCGGCTCCAGGTTCTTGGTCAGCCACTCGCGGATGGCCTGGCGGTACATCTCCTGCTCGGTGGTGTAACGGAAGTCCATGCAGCTCCCTCCTCAGGAACGCGTTGCTTGCCCATGGCTTGGGGGGCCGGAGGAGCCGCGGAGCGGCGGGCCCGGCCCGTCCTCGGACGTCCCCGGAAACGGCGAAGACCCCCAGGGACGCCGAAGCGCTCGCTGGGGGTCCATGACCTGTAGCGCAGCGGGCGGAGACGGCGCCGGACTGCGGTCATGTGTGCAGCACAGGCAGCATAGCCCCCTGCGCGGCTCCCGTGCAAGCCCGCCGTTTCGACGAGATGGAGCAGGATTCGGCCGACTGTACGACACGGGGCCGTGTCCGCCGGCCGGCCCCCGTGTCTTCACCACTGCCGGCCGGCGCGCTCCTCGTCGAGCAGGTCCGCCATGGCGCGCAGCTCCGCGGCACCGTCTCCGACGAACACGGAGCCGTGCATCGTGGCGCACACTGCGGGCTGGAGGACGGCGAGCCGCTCGACCTCCTCGCGGCACCACGGCGACCAGGCGAAGTACAGGTCGAGCGGCGTGCCTCGCTGGCCTTGGACGAACTCCCGCATGCGCCCCAGAACGCTCTCTTCGGTCACCGCCTCACGATCCCCGGCCTGGTTCAGAAGGTCGGAGCAGAAGAGGACGCGGGTCGTCTCGTCGTACAGATGACCCGCGTCCCATCCGTGGGGGAGGTGCGGCGTGGCGAGGTAGAGCAGGCGGTGCAGGCCGGCGTGCAGCACCTCGCCGTCGGCGAGCTGACGGGCACGGCGCACCGCGAAGTCGTCCACACTGACCTGCGCGGCGCAAACGCCGCACACCGGCTCGGCTTCCGGCGCCAGTGCCAGCCAGTCGTTGAGCGCGCCGCACTCGTCGGCCTCGAAGTGGCTGCATCCGATCCAGCGCAGCGACGCGGGGTCGACGACCTCGCTCACGGCGTCGCGCACGCCGGCGAAGTGACGGCGCAGCCCGGCGTGGTACAGCAACGGTTCATCGCCGGTGAGGAGGAACTGCGAGAACTGCAGATCCGCCGCCTCGACGTAGGTGCAGATGCGATACGTGTCTGGGGCGATCTCGATGGTGGTAGCCATGGTCCCCCTCCCCTCGCGCGTGTTCCCGGCCGCTGGGTCGTCGGACCGGGACCCACACTGGCCTTACCCTCCTGAGCCGGCGGGAAGCCGTTCGTCGGCGACTCTCAGCCGGCCGGCAGCTTCACGGCGTCCGCCGGCGCCGGAGCAGCGCCGAGGCGATGGAAGGGACTACCCGCGCTCCCGCGCCGTGCCGTCCGGCCGCTCGCTCGGCAGCGGCGACGCGGCCTCGCCGAGCACCAGAGGGCTCTGGTCGACGGCCTCGAACACCTTGTGCAGCGCGGAGACGAGAGCCCCTTGCGAGTGGCCCCGGTAGCGATAGCGCACGAGCGCCTCGATCTCGCGCCGCGCGGTGAGGACGTTGCGGCCGACCAGCAGCCGCTCGAAGAAGTCCGAGGCCGCCGGCATCATCAGCGTGGTGCTGCAGGCGGTGACCACGCCCCCGCCGTCCACCTCGACGACGACGCCGACGCGCTTGTAGATGGCCTGGTGGCTCACGTCCTGCGGCAGGCGCGCGTAGCCGGAGAAGAGAAACGTGGTCGGCTCGCTCATGCGCGCACTGTAGCACAGGCCGGCCGCGAAGCGCGGGGCGACCGCGCCTGCCGAGGCGACGTCTTCGCGCCTGGTTCCATTGCCTCCCAGGTCCGATTTTCTTAGGGTGGCGAGTGACGACCCGGCTCGGCGCCGGGACAACCAGGAGGGAGCAACAATGGTACGTACCGGTCTGGTCATCCCACGCGCCGCGCCGCCGGCGAGAGGGCGCTCCGCGTTCACCCTCACGGCACTCTTCTGCTTCCTCTTCCTCCTCCTGCTCCTGGCCGGAGCCGGTCAGGCCCGTGCCTTCCTCGGCGCCGGCCCGCAGTGGTACTGGATGAATCCGCTGCCGCAGGGAAACACGATCACGGGGATCGACTTCGCCGACGACCAGCATGGCTGGGCGGTCACGGGCGCCGGCACCATCCTCGCCACGGTCGACGGCGGCCTCACCTGGCAGATCCAGCGCTCCGGCGTGGCACAGGGACTGACGTCCGTGTGCTTCGCGGATGTGAGCTCGGGCTGGGCCGTCGGTTACTCGGGGACCATCGTGCACACCGCCGACGGCGGCGAGCACTGGACGACGCAGCCGTCCGGCACCACAGCCCCGCTTGCCTCGGTCAGCTTCGCCGACACGCAGCACGGCTGGGCGGTCGGCGGCAGCTTCGACGACGGCATCACCCTCGCGACGACCGACGGCGGCCAGACCTGGGCTCCCCAGACGACGCCGACGGTCGCCCAACTCTTCGCCGTCACGTCCACGGACGCGTCTCATGCCTGGATCGGCGGAGACGGCGGGAGCCTTCTGTTCACCGACGACGGCGGCACGACCTGGAACCCGCGCTACCTCGGCGGCTCATCGTCGCACGACTTCCGCGGCCTCGTGTTCGTCGATACCCTTCACGGCTGGGCGGTCGACCTCAACGGGCAGATCGGCGTGACCGCGGATGGCGGGGACTCGTGGCAGGACGACACTCCCGATGACGCACAGTACGGACAGCTGGCGGTCGCCGCCGACGCGACCCGGCTCTGGGTCGTCGGACAGAACGGGCTGGCCCTGTCTCGATCTATCGAGCCCGGCAGCTCCTGGGTCCCGCAGAACTCGGGGGCGGAGGGCACGCTGCGGACGGTCGCCTCCCGGTCGGCCGGCAAGGCCCTCGCCGGCGGCGACGGCGGCACCCTCCTCGCGACGGACGACGGCGGTACGATGTGGACTGTCCGCTCGTCCGGCTCAATCCTCCAGATCCAGGAGATCGAGTTCGCCGACGCGACGCACGGCTGGCTCGTCGGCAAGGCGGAGACGGCCAGCGACGCACTGATCTACGGCAGCGGCGACGGCGGCGCCACCTGGCAGCGGCAGCTGCAGGACGGCGCGATGAACTGGCTGGACGGCTGCACGTTCGCCGACGCGACGCACGGTTGGGCCGCCGGCTGGGGCGGGAGCATCACGGCGACCACCGACGGCAGCACCTGGCAGACGCAGGTGGCGCCCGCCTGGCCGAACACGAGTTACTACGCCATGGCGTGCACGAGCGCGCAGGACGCCTGGGCGGTCGGCTCGCCCCCCGGCTCCGGCACCTCTGCCACCGTGAACATGCGGGCGACGCACAACGGGGGAACAACGTGGTCACCGGTCGACGCCGGTGTCTCCACCACCCTCAACGACGTCGCCTTCCCCGATACGCTGCACGGCTGGGCGGTGGGGCATGGCGGCGCCATCGTGGCCAGCGCCGACGGGGGGTACGCTTGGGCGCCTCAGGCCTCCGGCGTGACCAGCGACCTCCGCGGTGTCGACTTCGTCGACGCCTCCCACGGCTGGGCAGTCGGGGATGACGGCACGATACTCGCGACCGCGGACGGCGGCGTTCTGTGGACCCCCCAGGCATCGAGCACCACCGAGCGGATCACCAGCGTGGGGTTCGCCACCCTCCAGCGCGGCTGGGCGACGACCGACTCCGGCGAGATCCTCTCGACCAAGGACGGAGGCATGACGTGGACGACGCCCGGCGCCCGAAGCTCGTCGGTGCTGTACAGTGTCGCGGCGCTCGATGAGTCGCACGTCTGGGCAGCCGGCGAGTACGGCGCGGTCCTCGGCATCGACGAAGTGGCGCCGGTGAGCAGCGTGACCGCCGCGCCGGCGCCCAACGCGGCCGGCTGGAACAGGTCGGCAGTGAGCATCACGATCTCGGCGACCGACGATCGCTCCGGCGTCGCGAGCACCGAGTATCGCCTGGGGGGCGGCGCAGGCTGGAGCCCCTCCGCCGGACCGTTCTCCGTCTCAGCTCAGGGCAGCAGCACTTGGGAGTACCGCTCGGTCGACGCAGCCGGCAACGTTGAGGCAGCGGCGAGCACGACGGTGCGCATCGACACGAGTCGCCCGGTCACCCGGGTCCTCGCCGCCGCCGCCGTCCGCCGCGGCCGCAGAGCCACGTTGCGCTTCCGCGTCAAGGATACCGTCTCTCCCAAGGCGAGGGTGACCGTCAAGATCTACCGGCGAGGCGCGTCGAAGCCGAAGAAGACACTCAGGCTCGGCGTGCGTGCCACCAACCAGAACATCCGCTACGCCCGCTACGTCTGCAGGCTTCCGCGCGGCGCCTACATCTGGAGGGTGTACGCGACCGACCTGGCCGGCAACACGCAGAAGAACCCGGCGGGCTCCGGAAGACTGACGGTGAGATAGGGGCGGCTCGAACCGCGAGCGGCGGCGGGGCGACGACAGTTGCGCCGCCGCCGCTCGCGTGTATCATGGAGCCGCTGCCGCAAGGCTCGGGCCGGCGGCGTTCCCACCGGCCCCACCGTCAGGCCCTGCGCCCCAGCTGAGACGCATCGTGCTCGCTGGGGCGTTCGCGTTTAAGCACCCCGGCGCACTCGACCAGGGGGACGTGATGCCAGAGCACAACGGGCTGGACGGCAAGCTGATGACCGTCGGCGACGCCGTCGAGCGCTTCGTCCACGACGGCGACCAGATCTGCGTCGGCGGCTTCACCATCAACCGCAACCCCATGGCGGTCACGTACGAGATCGCCCGGCGGAGGGTCCGCGACCTGCACCTGGTCGCGCACTCGAACGGCCAGGCGCTGGACGTGCTCGTCGGCGCCGGCTGTGTGCGCCGCCTCGACATCGCCTACGGCGGCAACGGCCGGTTCGCCCCCACCTGCTTCCGCTTCCGCAAGGCGGTGGAGCGGGGCGAGGTGCAGATCGAGGACTACACCAACAACCAGATGAGCCTGCGGTTCCTGGCCGGAGCGCTGAATGTACCCTTCATCCCCAGCAAGTCCGGGCTGGGGACCGATGTCGTCAAGCGCTGCGGCTTCCCCGCAGAGCTCCGCGGCAAGGGCGGCGTGCCCCGCGAGAAGGTCATCGTGATCGACGACCCGTTCGGCCACGAGGACGACGAGGTCGTCCTCCTCCCCGCGCTCACGCCAGACGTCTCCATCGTCCACGCGCAACAGGTCAGCACCGACGGCACGGTGCGCATCAAGGGCCTCACCTTCGCCGACCTCGAGCAGTGCAAGGCGTCGGCGGCCGTCATCGTCACCTGCGAGGAGATCGTGCCCGAGCACTACCTGCGGCTCGACCCCGACCAGAACGCGCTGCCGCCGTTCCTCGTCGACGCGGTGGTGCCCGTGCCGTACGGCGCGCACCCCACAGCCTGCCGGTACTTCTACGACTACGACCCGGCGCACCTGAACCACTACAAGGCCGTGGCCAAGGACGACGAGCGGTTCGCCGACTGGCTGGAGGAGTGGGTCTACGGCATCGAGAGCTGGGACCACTATCTGAACAAGATCGGGGGGGCGCAGCTGGCACGCATCCGCGCCAACACCGTCGCCGGCTACGCGCCCGGCCTGGACCGGAGGTGAGGGAGATGACCGAGTCCGCGCAGGCCGCCTACTCCCCCCGCGAGATGATGGCGATCGCCGCAGGGCGCTTCATCAAGGACGGGGACGTGCTGTTCGCCGGCACCGGCGTGGCGATGCTGGCCGCCGCCGTGGCCAAACGCATCCACGCCCCGCATGCGCACATCTTCTTCGAGACCGGGGGCATCGGGCCGCCGCTCGACGAACTGCCGATGGCGGTCGCCGACCCGCGCGTCATGGCGTTCAGCAGCCTCAACACCGGGCTCGTCGACGCATTCAGCTACGTCGCCAACCGGCGCCTGCACACCATGGCGTTCCTCGGCGCGGCGCAGATCGACAGGTACGGCAACATGAACTCCACCGTGATCGGGGACTACCTTGCGCCCAGGGTCCGCTTCAGCGGCAGCGGGGGCGCCTGCGACGCCGGCTCGCTGGCGAGCGGCTACATCGTGTTCATGCAGCACGGCGCGCAGAAGTTCGTCGAGAAGCTCGACTACCTCACCACGCCGGGCTGGCTGGACGGCGGCGACTCCCGCCGCCGCGCCGGGTACCGGCGCGGCGGCCCCATCGCCGTGGTCACCAATCTCTGCGTGCTCAAGTTCGCCGACGACACGCACGAGATGTACCTCGCCGAGCGGTATGAGGGCGTCACGCCGGAGCAGGTGCAGGAGAACACGGGCTTCGCCCTGGACTGCTCGCGGTCGACCGTGACCGTGCCGCCGACGAAGGAGGAGCTGCGGATCCTGCGCGACGATGTCGATCCGCAGCGCCTCATCCTCGGCTGACCCGGACGGGGGGAGGGCGGCGCGCCGGCCTCAGGATGTGCCTGCCGGCGCCGACGGAGCCGCCCTCCCGTGCGTCGTACTCCACATCGTCCACCCGGCCCCCCCGCGGCAGGCCCGGCCGTCCATTGCGCGCCGCTTCACAAGCCGAGAGGATGCTTCCAATCGGGCAAGGATGGCTGGAGGGGATCCCCATCTGACGCCCGGCCAGCGTCTGGTCCATGGGTGAGGGTCGCCGACGTACTCCCTTGAGGGTCCCGAGCTCTGCGCGCCAGGCACGAGTCATAGGAGGGTCCCGCATGGACGGGATCAACACGGGCGACACTGCGTTCGTCCTCATCTGCGCCGCGCTCGTGGCGCTGATGACCCCAGGCCTCGCGTTCTTCTACGGAGGCCTGGTCCGCCGCAAGAACTTCCTTGCGATCATGATGCAGTCGTTCATCTCGATGGGCGTCGTCACCACGATCTGGGTGTTCTTCGGCTACTCGCTCGCCTTCTCGGGCGACATCGGAGGCGTCTTCGGGGACTTCAGCTGGGCCGCGCTCACGAGCGTCGGTCACCTGCCGGGTCCGTGGGCGCCCAACATCCCGGCCCAGGCGCACTTCGTGTACCAGGAGATGTTCGCCATCATCACCCCGGCGCTCATCACCGGCGCGTTCGCCGACCGGGTCAAGTTCAGGAGCTACCTGTGGTTCCTGGTGCTCTGGAGCATCCTGGTGTACATCCCGTTCGTACACTGGATCTGGGGCGGCGGCTGGCTGGCGCAGCAGGGCGTGCTGGACTTCGCCGGCGGCCTGGTCGTCCACGTGAGCGCCGGCTTCGCGGCCCTCGCCTCGGTGTTCGTGGTGGGCAGGCGCAAGTTCGCGCCCGGCGAGCGAGGGGTCGCCCACAATATCGCCTTCGTGGCCCTCGGCACCGCTCTCCTGTGGTTCGGCTGGTTCGGGTTCAACGCCGGCTCGGCGCTGGCCGCCAACGGCATCGCCTCGCAGGCGTTCGTCAACACCGACATCGCCGGGTCGATCGCCATGTGCACCTGGCTCGCGATCACCTGGTGGAAGGACGGCAAGCCGAGCCTGGTGGGCGCGCTCACCGGGGCCGTGGCCGGCCTCGCCTGCATCACGCCGGCCGCCGGCTACGTGCCCACGTGGGCGGCGTTCGTCTTCGGCCTCCTGGCCGGGTCGGGCTGCTACTTCGCGGTCCTCTTCAAGCAGAAGATGAACTGGGACGACGCGCTCGACGTGTGGGCGTGCCACGGCGTCGGCGGCGTGCTCGGCACGATCCTGCTCGGCGTGTTCGCGCTCAAGTCGGTCAACCCGGCGGGCGCCGACGGTCTCATCGCCGGCAACTTCAGCTTCTTCGGCTGGCAGGTGCTGGCGACGGTGGTCATCGCCGCCTACGCCTTCGGCGCCACATTCCTCATCCTGAAGCTCATCAACGCGTTCGGCTCCATCCGCGTGCCGGACGCCGTGGAGTTGCAGGGACTGGACGACGGCGAGTTCGGAGAGGCGGCGTACAACCTGACCTGAGCCGAGACGGAGGGCGCCGGCGGCCGATGGCCCGGCCGGCGCCCCAGCGCTGACCCGAGCGGGCGGGGCCGAAGGGAGCGGCCCCGCCCGCCGTCGCGTACGGGGTCCACCGGCCGCGCCGGCGCCGCCGGCGGCGCGGCCGCGCCGCGGCCGTCGTCGTCAGGGCCCGCCGGCCTCCTCAGGCCGGGACACGCCGGCCTCCTGGAGCGCGCGCAACCAGCGCTCGTGGTCGTGCACGAAGAACCCGACCTCGTTGTCGGTGTCGAGGGTGAGCACGAGGTGCTTGCCGCGCGCCCTGGCGGCGCCGAGGAACCAGCGGCTGACCCGCACGCCGGTCACCCGCGTCAGCGGCACGCTGAAGCCGCGGCCGATGAGCGGCTCGAAGACGAGGCGGCGCGTGGTCAGCCCGGCCACGCCGTTGCCCTTGACGCGGCCGTAGGTGTGCCGCGCGCCGCGATAGGAGGCGGACTCGAGTGGGATCAGCCACTCCTCCCCGAGCCTGTCGACCTCGTCGCGGAGGTCGTCCGCACGCCCCTCGGCCTGCGCGCCGAACCGGCGCAACGCGACCACGGCGACGGCGATGGTGACCGCCATCACCCCGCCGACCGCGAGGATGGTGATGATCATTCCGCTGTCCATGCCCGCCTCACGGAAGGCAGAAGGGGCGCCGCGGTCCTCTGGACCGCGGCGCCCCGCTGATGACTGGCTCCTCGGGTAGGACTCGAACCTACAACCCTTCGGTTAACAGCCGAATGCTCTACCATTGAGCTACCGAGGACCGCTCCGGCCGAGAAAGTATAGGCGATGCCCACTGTACGGACAAATGACGCTCGCCGTCAGTGCCAGCGAGGCTCGGTCCACCAGCCGTGAAGCACCCCGTAGGCGGCCGACCCGACCGTTTCGTGACTGCGCAGGCCGCGGCGCGCGTCGGCCGTGAGCTTGGTCGCAAGCGCCTCGCGAAGCTCCTCGAACCGCGGCCGCCAGTAGCTCTGGTCGCCGGGCGCCCGGCCGGCGAGCTCGTGGCTGGCCACGACGGCCGTGGCGGCGGCGTGCGCGTCCACGCGCTCCTTCCACCACTCCGGATGCCCGAGGCGGGTGCCGAAGCGCGACGCCGGGGCGTCGACGTCGGCCCCTTCTTCGCCGATCGGCAGAAACGCCCAGGCCTGCGCCTCGATGGTCACCGACGTGTTGGGCACGGAGGCGACGAAGCGCTCGAGCGCGTCGAGCGTCGCCGCGGCAGACTCCTCCGTCTCGCCCGGCTGGTTGAACTCGAACCGGGCGCGGGTGACGACGCCTTTGGCGCCGAGGTACTCGAGCAGCTCGAGCGCGTGCGTCACGGCCTTGCGCGGGTACGGGGCCTGGCCGGTGCGGCCGAGCAGCGCCGGCGAGAGCGTGCCGACCTCGAGGACCAGCCCGGTGCGCGCCCCGTAGAGCTTGTCGGCATCGAGGCGCTGCAGGGCGTCGGGCCGGCCCGTCACGCTGAGCGCCACGTCGCGCCGGTCGCCGCGCGCCAGCAGGTCCAGGACGGCGCGGCGCCAACCGGCCTCGTAGCCGAAGGCCGGGTCGAGGACCAGCACCCGGCCCGGTCGCAAGGCGGCGACCGCGTCTATGGCGCTCACGGCGACCTGCGGCGGGTAGGCGTGCCAGCCGGCGCCCCCGGGGCGCAGCAGGCACGCCGGCGCGGTGTAGGGGCAGCCGCGGCTGAGGAACAGTCCGAGCTGAGGCAGCCCCTCGGCCGTGTAGGGATACGACGCGAAGTCGGGCAGGTGGTCCGCGTCGAGCGGGAGCGGCGTGCCCTCCAGGGAGCGGCATCCGCCGGTCTCACGCTCGCCGCCCTCGATCTGGGCGGCGAGCGTGAGCACCGCCGTCTCGGCCTCGCCGGCGATGAGCCAGTCGAACGGGGCGCCCGGGTCGTTGAAGTCGTCCGGGCGCACCGAGACGTGGTGGCCGCAGGCGGCGATCACCGCATCCGGCAGCTGCTCGCGGACGCGCTCTGCCACCGCAAACGCGGCCGAGTACTGCAGAGCCGACCAGCACGAGACCACCACGAGATCCGCATCGCGCTCGGCGAGCAAGCCGCCGGCGATCTGCAGGAAGCTCTCACGGGCGACGTCGTCGGTCGGGTTGCCGAGCTCGGCCTCGAGGTCGAGCACATCGGTCTCGAACCCTTGGCGCCGGAGCTCCGTGAAGAGCTGGACGAGCTCCGGCTTGACCCGCGGCCCGTCGGCCCAGCGCCCACCGTACAGCGAGCCGGGGAACACCAGCAGCACACGCGTCTCTGGCATGTCGTCTCCTTCTCTCGCGCGCGGCGGTACGCCGCGGGGTGGCCGCAGGGGGGCTACGAAGGTTATCGACGCGGAGCGGCGCCGGGAAACGCGTGGGCCGGTGGCACGGCGGGCTTGGCCGCAACGTCAGCGGCCGCTCCGCCGGCGCTCACTCCACGAAGTCGCGCAGGCTGCGCGCCTCGCGATACGCGCGCAGCTTCGCCAGCGTCTTGGCCTCTATCTGGCGGATGCGCTCGCGGGTGACGCCGAACTGGACGCCGACCTCTTCGAGCGTGTGCGGGCGACCGTCGGTGAGGCCGTAGCGCATCTCGAGCACGCGCCGCTCGCGCGACGTGAGCAGCTCGAGCACGCGGCCGAGGTCCTCGCCCTGCATGAGCTCGCCGACGGCGTCGCTCGGGGCGACCGACTGCTCGTCCTCGATGAAGTCGCCGAGCTGCGAGTCGCCTTCGTCGCCCACCGGGTTCTCGAGGCTCACCGGCTCCTGGCTGATCTTCTGGATCTCGCGCACCTTGTCGGGCGTGAGACCCATGTCGCTCGCGATCTCCTCCGGCGTGGGCTCACGGCCGAGGTCCTGCAGCAGCTGCCGTTGAACGCGGATGAGCTTGTTGATGGTCTCGACCATGTGCACCGGGATGCGGATGGTGCGCGCCTGGTCGGCGAGTGCCCGGCTCACGGCCTGGCGGATCCACCAGGTGGCGTAGGTGCTGAACTTGAATCCACGCCGGTAGTCGAACTTCTCCACGGCACGGATGAGCCCGAGGTTGCCCTCCTGGATCAGGTCGAGCAGCGTGAGCCCGCGGTTCGCGTAGCGGCGAGCGATAGAGACCACCAGGCGCAGGTTGGCCTGGATGAGCTGGTTCTTGGCGTCCATGTCGCCGCGCTCGATACGTTTGGCGAGCGACACCTCCTGCTCGGCGGTGAGCAGCGGGACCTTGCCGATCTCGCGCAGGTACATGCGTACGGGGTCGTTGCTCGCGGTCTTGATGGAGAGGTCGAGCTTGGTCTCGCTCTCGGCCTCCTGCTCCGGCTCGCCGCCGGCCTGCGTGCCGGGGGTGTGGTGCACGCCGTCGGCCCCGACCACGTCGATGCCGAGATCGTGGAAGGCGACGTAGACGTCGTCGATCTGCTCGGGAGTGAGGTCGACGTCGGCCAGGACCTCCAGGATGTGCTCAGCCGCCAGGTAGCCCTGCTCCTTGCCCTCGTCGAGCAGCGTGCGGACCTCCTCTACGGTGCTGAGGATACTGTCGTCAGGCTGACGATCTGCTGCTGGCTCTGTCACTGAGTTCTCATTGCTCCTTCTGCAGCGGTGGCGGGAGCGGGGCGGCCTGGCCGCCCCGCTCCCGGCTCCGCGGTCGTCTTCGTTGTCACTCCCGGCAACCCTTGCCGGCGAATCTCGACGGGTCAATCAAGGAAGTCGCGGAGTCGCTGCGAGTCACGATACGCCTTGAGCTTGGCCAGCGTCTTGGCCTCGATCTGGCGGATGCGCTCGCGCGTGACCCCGAACTTCTGCCCTACCTCCTCGAGCGTCCTCGGATGCTCTCCCTTGAGTCCGAAACGCAGCTCGATCACTTTGCGTTCACGGTGTGTGAGTGTGCCGAGCACCGCGCTCAGCTCTTCCTTCTGCATGATCTCGCTGACGGCCTCGACCGGCATGGTCGCGTCCTCGTCCTCGATGAAGTCGCCCAGCTGGGAGTCCTCTTCTTCCCCGATGGGCGTCTCAAGACTCACCGGTTCCTGGCTGATCTTGAGGATCTCACGCACCTTCTGTGGAGTTGTACCCATCTCGGCGGCGATCTCTTCAGGCGTGGGCTCGCGGCCCACGTCCTGCAGGAGCTGGCGCTGCACGCGGATGAGCTTGTTGATGGTCTCGACCATGTGCACCGGGATGCGGATGGTGCGCGCCTGGTCGGCGATGGCCCGTGTGATCGCCTGCCGGATCCACCAGGTGGCGTAGGTGCTGAACTTGTAGCCTTTGCGGTAGTCGAACTTCTCCACCGCGCGGATGAGGCCGAGGTTCCCCTCCTGGATGAGATCCAGGAACAACATGCCGCGACCGACGTAACGCTTGGCGATGGAGACGACCAGGCGCAGGTTGGCTTCGACGAGCTTGCGCTTGGCGTCCATGTCGCGGCGCTCGATACGCTTAGCCAGCGAGACCTCTTCCTCGGCGGTGAGCAGCGGGACCTTGCCGATCTCCTTGAGGTACATGCGAACCGGGTCGTTGGTGGGCGTCTTGACCGAGAGGTCGAGCTTGGGGATGACCTCTTCTTCGGCTTTGGCGTCGGCGCCGTCCTGCCCGCCGACGCCCTCGCCCTCGAGGATGTCGATGCCGAGGTCGGCGAACAGGTTGTAGATGCCGTCGATCTGGTCGGCCGTGAGGTCGACGTCCTGCAGTGCGTCGGCGATGTGGTCGCTGGCGAGGTAGCCCTGCTCGCGCCCCTCGTCGACGAGCAGGCGGACCTCCTCGATGCCCAGTTCGGCGGCGTCGACCGGCTTGCTGCGGTCGTCGGCGGCGTCCGTCACGTCACTCGTCCTCATCGTTGCTCGGAGTCGTCCTCCACGGGGATGGCGCGAAGCGCCTCACGCAGGCTGCGGCGCACGCCCTCCAGCCTCGCGAGTTCCTCACCCTGCCTCCCAGTGTCGTCACCCTTCATCGTGACCTTGAGCCGGGCGATGAGCCGGCCCGTCTGCGCCTCCTGCAGACGCAGGAACAGCTCTCGTACGACGGTCGCGGTGAACCGCTCCCGTCCGGCGCGGACGATGACCTCCGCGAACGCCTCCGCGCCCTCGTCCGCGACCGACTCGGCCGGCGAAGCGCCGTCGCCGGGCGCCAGCCGCTCCTTGACGCGGTGGAGCGCGGCGCGCGTCTCCGCGGTGGCGAAGAAGCCCTCGTCGACGCCCGCGAGCGTCTCCCGGCCGGCCTCCGGCTGCGCCAGGCAGCCGGCCAGGAACCTGACCTCGAGCTCGTGGGCACCGCCGGAAGCCACGACCGACCCACCGCTCCGCGCAGGCGCGCCGTCGCTGCCGCCGGTGGCGGGACCCGTGGCCGGGCGCCCGCCCCCGGAGAGCAGGTAGCGCACGCTCTCCGCGGAGAGCTGCAGCTTGTCTGCGACATACCGCAACTCGTCGTCGCGTTCCATCGGCGTCGCTGCCTCGGAGAGGACCTCCCTGAGTCGCGCGAAGGCGCGTGCCCGTCCGTCGGGCCTGTCGAGGTCGTGGGAAGCGAGTGCCAAGCGGACGTGGAATTGTAGCAGCGTCTGTGCATCGTCCGCAAGCTTGCGGAAACCGTCGCCGCCGGCGCCGGACAGCACGTAGTCGGCCGGGTCGAGCCCGTCGGGGACGCGCACCACGTGCAACGCGAGGTTCATCCGGCGCCCCAGCGTGAGCGCCCGCTGCATGGCGCCGATGCCGGAGGCGTCGGCGTCGTAGCAGAGGTAGACGGTACGGGTGAGCCGGCGGAGCCGGTCCAGCTGCTGCTCGGTGAGCGCCGTCCCCATGCTGGCCACCACGTTGGCCACGCCGGCCTGGGCGAGGGCCATGACGTCCGTGTAGCCCTCGACCACGTAGACCCGGTCCTCCTGACGCGCCGCCGCCTTGGCCTTGTGGAGGCCGAACAGGGCCTCGCTCTTGTGATAGAGCGGCGTCTCGGGCGAGTTGAGGTACTTGGGTTTCTCGTCGCCCATCGTGCGGGCGCCGAAGCCGAGGGTGCGCCCGCGCTCGTCGCCGAGCGGGAACATGATGCGGCCGCGAAAGCGGTCGTACGGGCGGCCGCTCTTGCCCGGGATCACCAGCCCGGCGTCCAGCAGGTCCTGCTCGCCGAACCCCTTGGCGAGCGCGGCGTCGCGCAGCTTGTCCCAGCCCGGCAGGCTGTAGCCGACGCGGAAGGCGCGGCAGACGTCGTCAGAGAGGCCGCGCCCCTGGAGGTACTCCCGGGCGGGCGCGGCCGCCCTGGCGTCCAGGAGCACGCGCTCGTAGTACGCGGTCGCCTGCTCCAGCAACGCGCGCAGGCGCTCGCGGCGCCGGCGCTCCGCGTCGCCGCGAGCGCTCGACTCGTCATAGTCGAGCGCGATGCCGTACTTGTCGGCCAGGTACTCGACGGCTTCGGGGAAGTCCATGTTCTCCTTGGCCATGACGAACCCGATGAGGTTGCCTCCGGCGCCGCAACCGAAGCAGTAGTACAGCTTCTCGGTGGGATTGACCGAGAACGACGGCGTGCGCTCCTCGTGGAAGGGGCAGCGGCCGCTGAAGTTGGCGCCGGCCTTGCGCAGGTCGGTGTACTGGCTCACCACCTCGACGATGTCGGCCGTAGCGACCACCTGGTCGATGCTGCTCTGGGCGATGCGGGCCACCTCAGGCGCTCCCGCCGCCCGGCCCGCTCCCCCGGCGCCACGCCTCGTCCCGCTCGCGGTCGCGGCGCCGCCGGGCGGCGCGCTCCTCGCGACGGCGCATGGCCTCGAGCGACGCCTGCTGCTCGGCGTTCATTGCCTGCATGGTCGCCCGCGCCCGGCGCCGGGCCTTCCTGGCGGGACGGGGAGAGCGGTCGTACGGCCGCCAGCGGTGGCCGATGCGGTCGAACGACCACACCAGCAGCGCCGTGAGCGCGATCATCCACAGCAGGTAGAAGACGGCGAAGAGGGTCCACGCCTCGAGCGTGGTGATGTCTCGAGCCGGTGGCGCGCCCCACGGCTGGATCCGGGGCAGGCTGAGCCAGCCCAGGCCGAAGACAACGACGGCCGGAAGACAGGCGAGGACGATGAGGCCGGCCGTGACCAGCGCGATGAGCGCCTTGCGACGGTGCATCGCGACGATCACGGTTCTGTGAGGGGACGAGCCATAAGCACCTCGTCATGATACTGGTCGCCGCGGCGGTACTGCTCGCGGCGCAGCCCTTCGCGGCTGAAGCCGTGGCGCTCGTAGAAGGCCATGGCGCGCTCGTTCTCGGGGAACACGCCGAGGACCATCCTGCGAAAGCCGGCCTCGGCGGCCCAGGTCGCCGCCGCCTCGAGGAGGGCGGCGCCGGCGCCCACGCCGCGGAATCCGGCGGCCACCGACATCCCGATCCACGCGACGTGCCTCGATGCGGGATTGGCGTCGGGCCACAAACCGAGGTTACCCGCCACGGCGCCACGGAAGTCGGCCACCAGGAACAGGCCGGAGGGCGCGCGCAGCGTCTCTGCGATGCGCCGCCGCCAGTCGGACGGGCCGGCCTCGCCGGGGCGCAGGACGAGCGTCACCGCCGGCTCGGCGGCGACGGCGTCGAGCATCTCCGTGAGGCCGCGCGCGTCGCGCTTGCGCGCGTCGCGCACCACCAGCGCCCGCCCGTCGGCGAGCGTCACCACGATCTCCCGTCCAAGCCTGGCCACGGGCGCCCAGCCCCCCTTCGCCCGGCGAGCGAGAAGCGCCGGCCCGGGCCCGCCTCACGGCGGCCCGGACCGGCGCCCGTCGTCAGCGTCCGGTCACTTCTCCAGCCGCAACTCGCCGCTCGCCTCGATGGCCGCCTGCGCCGCGGCGAGGCGAGCCACCGGCAGACGGAACGGCGAGCAGCTCACGTAGTCCATGCCCGCGCGGTGGCAGAACTTGACCGTCTCGGGGTCGCCGCCCTGCTCGCCGCAGATGCCGACCTTGAGCTCCGGTCGCGTGCTGCGGCCGCGCTCGATGCCGAGCTCGACCAGCTGGCCCACGCCGCTCTGGTCGAGCGTCGCGAACGGGTCGGCCGGCCAGATGTCCAGCTCCTCGCTCGTGTAGAGCGGCAGGAACTTGCCGGCGTCGTCGCGGCTGACGCCGAGCGTCATCTGCGTGAGGTCGTTGGTGCCGAAGCTGAAGAACTCGGCGACCTCGGCGATCTCGCCCGCGGTGAGCGCCGCGCGCGGGATCTCGATCATGGTGCCGACGAGGTACTCGACCTCCGTCCCCTGCTCGGCGAACACGTCGGCCGCGACCTCACGCACGACCTGCGCCTGGTGCTCGAGCTCCTTCCTGGTGCCCACCAGGGGGATCATGATCTCGGGGTGCACGTCGGTGCCTTCCTTCTTGACCAGGCAGGCGGCCTCCAGGATGGCGCGGGCCTGCATCGCCGTGATCTCCGGGAAGGCGATGCCGAGGCGGCAGCCGCGGTGGCCGAGCATGGGGTTGCTCTCGTGCAGGTCCTCGACCTTGGTGCGGACCTCGTCCTCGCTGACGCCGAGCGCCGCCGCGGTCTTCGCGGTGTCGCCTGGGTCGTGCGGCAGGAACTCGTGCAGCGGCGGGTCGAGCGTGCGGATGGTGACGTGGCGCTCGCCCATGACGCGGAAGATGCCGGCGAAGTCGCCCGTCTGCATGGGCAGGAGCTTGGCGAGCGCCGCCTCGCGGGCCTCGCGGGTCTCGGCGAGGATCATCTCGCGCACGCTCATGATGCGCTCGCCCTCGAAGAACATGTGCTCGGTGCGGCAGAGGCCGATGCCCTCGGCGCCGAAGGCGATGGCGTTGGCGCTCTGGTCCGGCTGGTCGGCGTTGGTGCGCACGCCCAGCGTGCGCGCCTTGTCGGCCCACTCCATGATCTCCGCGTAGTAGCGGAACGATTCGGAGTCCTCGGGCTTCATCGTCTTCTCGAGCAGCACCTGGAGGACCTCCGGCGGCCGCGTCTCGAGCGCTCCGAGGATGACCTCGCCGGTGAAGCCGTCGATGCTGACCCAGTCGCCTTCGGAGACGGTGGCGTCGTCGACCTTGAAGCGGCGCGTCTTCATGTCGATGTCGAGCGCGCCGCAGCCGACGATGCAGACCTTGCCCATCTGCCTCGCGACCAGCGCGGCGTGGCTGGTCATGCCGCCCTGCGCCGTGAGGATGCCCTGGGCGGCGTCCATGCCGCGGATGTCGTCCGGGCTCGTGAAGTCGCGGACCAGCAGGACCTTCTCGCCGCGCGCCGCCCAGGCGACCGCGTCGGCGGCGTTGAAGACGACGCGGCCGGTGGCGGCGCCGGGGCCGGCGGGCAGGCCCTTGGCCTTGACCCGGCCCTCCTCGACGGCCTTGAGCTTCATGTCGGGGTCGAAGATCGGGCGCAGCAGCTGGTTGAGCTGCTCGGGCTCGATGCGCATCAGCGCTTCGTCGGGAGTGATGAGCCCCTCGTCGGCCATGTCGACGGCGATGCGGATGGCGGCGATGCCGGTGCGCTTGCCGTTGCGCGTCTGGAGCATGAAGAGGCGGCCCTTCTCGATGGTGAACTCGAAGTCCTGCATGTCGCGCAGCTCGCTCTCGAGCGTCTGGCGGACCGCCATGAGCTCGTCGTAGACGTCCGGCCAGACGTCCCGGAGCTCGATCACCTGGCGCGGCGTGCGCACGCCGGCGACAACGTCCTCGCCCTGCGCGTTGACGAGGAACTCGCCGTAGAACTCGTTCTCGCCGCTGGCGGGGTTGCGCGTGAAGGCCACGCCGGTGCCGCTCTCGTCGCCGGTGTTGCCGTAGACCATGGTCTGCACGTTGACCGCCGTGCCCCAGTCGTCGGGGATGTCGTACAGGCGCCGGTAGGCGACGGCGCGGTCGTTGCCCCAGCTGCCGAAGACGGCGCTGACGGCGCCCCAGAGCTGGGCGCGCGGGTCGTCCGGGAAGTCCTTGCCCGTGCGCTCCTTGACCGCCGCCTTGAACTCGGCGGTGAGCTCCTTGAGGTCGCCTGCGGTGAGCTCGGTGTCGAACTCGACGCCCCTCTCCTTCTTCATCGCCTCGAGGCGCTCCTCGAAGACGTCGCCCTCGTCGCCTGACTCCGGCTTGCAGCCGAGCACCACGTCGCCGTACATGCTGACGAAGCGGCGGTAGCAGTCGTAGGCGAAGCGGGCGTTGCCGGTGGAGCTGATCACGCCCTGCACGGTCTCGTCGTTGAGGCCGAGGTTGAGGATCGTGTCCATCATGCCCGGCATGGAGGCGCGGGCGCCGGAGCGCACGCTGAGCAGCAGCGGGTCGGAGGAGTCGCCGAAGCTCTTGCCGGTGTCGGCCTCGAGAGCCATGAGCGCGTCCTCGAGCTGCGCCTCGACGCCGTCGGGGTAGCCGCCGTGGGCCGAGTAGTAGTTGCAGACCTCGGTCGTGAGGGTGAAGCCGGGCGGCACCGGCAGACCGATCGAGGTCATCTCGGCGAGGTTCGCCCCCTTGCCCCCGAGGAGCTCGCGCATGGTCTTGTTGCCCTCGCTGAAGCGGTAGACGTGCTTGTCACTCATGCTGAATGCCTCCCCTGGCGTCTTGTCCGACTCTCTGCGCAACGCCTGCGGAGAGTCGCTCAATAGCTCTTCCGTGCATTAGTCCGCCGTGTCGCGGCGGTCGCGTGAGATGTAGTCGGATTCCCCTGGCCCTCAAGTCTGCGTGAGCGGCAGGCGGCTGAACTCTCCGACGCGGCCGATGAGGGCGGTGACGGCGGCCAGTTGCGCCAGGCGATTGGCGCGCACGGCGTCGTCGGGATCCATGACGAGGACGGCGTCAAAGTAGCGATCGACGGCCGGCCGCAGGCCGGCCGCGAAGCCGACGGCGCTCTCGAGCTCGAGGTTGTCGAGGGAGTCGAGCAGCGGCCCGCGCGCAGCGTCGTAGGCCGCGGCGAGCTCGCGCTCGGCGTCGTCGGCGAAAAGGGTTGAGTCGACGGCGCGGGCCCCGGCCGCCGGGTCCTTGGCCGCCAGCGCCGCGCACCTGTTGTAGGCGATGACGGCATCCTCGAACGATTCCCGGCCGGCCATCGCCGCGAACGCGCGGGCGCGGGCGGCCAAGGAAGGGAGGTCGCCCGCCGGGGCGCCCATCGCCGCCTCGACGCTGGGGAACGGCAGGCCCTCGTCGAGCAGCAGCACCTGCAGGCGCTCGCGGACGAAGGCGGCCGTCTCGTCGGCGATCGCCGCGCGGCGCGCGTCGTCGAGCCCCTCGATGCCCTGCAGCTCGAACTGGTCGACCGCGGCCGCGAGGAGCCCGGCGAGCGGGAAGCGCAGGCTGTACTCGAGTGCGATGCGCACGATGCCCACGGCGGCGCGGCGCAACCCGTAGGGGTCGCGCGAGCCGGAGGGCTTCTCGCCGGCGACCCAGGCGCCGGCGATGTTGTCGAGCTTGTCGGCGATCGCCAGCAGCGCGCCGGACACGGTGCCAGGCAGCGGCGCCGTAGCGGAGAGCGGCCGGTAGTGCTCGCCGACGGCGCGGGCCACCGCGTCGCCGAGGCCGCCGGCCTCGGCGTAGAGCCCGCCCATGATGCCCTGCAGCACGGGGAACTCGATGACGGTCTGGCTCACGAGGTCCGCCTTGGCCAGGCGCGCCGCCGTGCGCAGCGTCTGGGCCAGGGAATCGCCGGAGCCGTTGCCGCCGGCGCCTGCATCCCTGCCGCCGGCGAGCGCCGCGACCAGGCCGCCGAGACGGCCGGCCTTGTCGGCGAGCGAGCCGAGCTTCTCGTGGAACGCCACGGCGCCGAGGCGCTCGGCCATGGCCGGCAGACCCTCGGCGAGGTCGCGGTCGTAGGCGAACTCGGCGTCGTCCAGGCGGCCGTCGAGCACGCGCTCGTTGCCGCGCGTGACCAGCGGGGCCGCCGCCGGGTCGCCGTTGGAGACATAGAGGAACGCCGGCAGCAGCCGGCCCTCGGCGTCGCGCACGGGGAAGTACCGCTGATGGCTCTGCATGGCCGTGACCAGCATCTCGGCGGGCAGGCGCAGGTGCCGCTCCTTGAACCCGCCGCGAGCCACGCTCGGCCACTCGGCGAGGTAGACCGCCTCGGCGAGCACGTCGCCTGGGTCAGACCAGGACCCGCCGAGCTCCTCGGCGGCCGCGTCCAGCCCCTCGATGATGCGCCGGCGGCGCTCGGCCTGCGAGACCACGACCTTCTGCTCCTCGAGCAGGCGCTCGTAGGCCCCGGGCTCCGTGACGGTCACCGGGGCGCCCAGGACGCGGTGTCCCTGCGAGACGTCGCCGAACGGCAGCCCGTAAAACTCACCGCGCAGGGTCTCGGCGCCGAGCCTGGCCACGAGCCAGCGGATGGGGCGCGAGAAGCGCAGGTAGTCGCTCGCGCCCTCCGGCCTGGCGCCCCAGCGCATGCCGCGCGGGATCTGCAGCCCGGTGATGAGGCGCGCGACCAGTTCGGGCACCACGTCGCGCGCCGCGCGTCGCTCTGCCTCGACGCTCACGAAGACGAACTCGGTGCCGTCGACGACCGCCCGGCGGACGTCCTCGGCACGCGCGCCCTTGGACCGGGCGAACCCGGCGCCGGCCTTGGTCAGCGAGCCGTCCTCGGCGAAGGCGATCTGCGCCTTGGGCCCGCGGAACTCCTGGACCTGCGCCAGCTGCTCCGGCGGCACGCCGTCGACGAGCACGGCGATGCGGCGCGGCGACACCAGGACCCTGGCCGCCGCGCCCTCTCCCAGCAGGCGCTCGCCGGCGAGCAGCGAGAGCGCCATGCCCGGCTGCCCCGGCGTGCCCTCGAGCTGGCGGATGACGGACTCGCAGACCTTGTACGGCAGCTCCTCGGTGCCGATCTCGATGAGAAGGACGGTCATGACCCGGCCTCCTCGCCCACGGCTTGGACCTCGCCGACGTCCGCATCCTCTCCCCCGCGCCCGTCGCCGACGACCTCCAGGTACAGGCCGGCGACCTTGCGCGCGAGGTCGCGCACGCGCGCGATGTGCGCGGTGCGGTCGGTCACGCTGATCACACCGCGCGCGTCGAGCATGTTGAACGCGTGGCTGCACTTGAGCACGTGGTCGTAGGCCGGGATGGGCAGGCGCGCCTCGATGGTGCGCAAGGCCTCAGTCTCGTGCTCGCGGAAGTGGCGGTAGAGCATCTCGGTGTCGGCCACCTCGAAGTTGTAGCGGCTGAACTGGCGCTCGTTCTCCTTGTACACATCACCATAGGTGACAACGTGGTCAACCCCGCGCTCCTGCCAGTGCGACCAGACGAGGTCGTACACGCTGTCCACGCCCTGCAGGTACATGGCGAGTCGCTCCAGCCCGTACGTGATCTCGATGGTGATGGGGTCGAGGTCGAAGCCGCCCAGCTGCTGGAAGTAGGTGAACTGGGTGGCCTCCATGCCGTCGACCCAGACCTCCCAGCCCTGGCCCCAGGCGCCCAGCGTGGGGCCCTCCCAGTTGTCCTCGACGAAGCGCACGTCGTGCTCGGCGAGGACGATGCCGAGAGCCTCGAGCGACCGCAGATAGACGTCCTGGATGTCCGGCGGCGACGGCTTGATGACCACCTGGTACTGGTAGTAGTGCCCGAGCCGGTACGGGTTCTCGCCGTAGCGCCCGTCGGCCGGCCGCATGGACGGCTCCACGTAGGCGGCGCGCCAGGGTCGGGCGTCCAGGCAGCGCAGGAAGGTGGCGGGATTGAAGGTACCGGCGCCCACCTCGGTGTGGTACGGCTGGACGACGACGCAGCCCTGACCCTCCCAGAAGGCCTGCAGGCGGCCGATGATCTGCTGGAACGTGGGGGCTACGGCGTCTGCGGTCTGGGCGTGGTCGGTCACGTGTCCTCTCTGGTCGGAAGCGCGATTCTACCAGTAGCTCGCAGAAGCGAACAATCGCCGGGACCGGGCCCGTGCGCCCGCCGCGCGGACGGATGTTCCATGGCGCGCGGCGGCGGCGGCGGAGACACTTGCGGCAGCCCGGCGCCGCCCGAGACGGCGCGGGTCAGGGCGGCGCGACGGCGACGCGACGAGGCCCGCGGAGGCGGGTCGCCGGCGACGCGAGCGCCCGCCCGCCAGAGGCCGCACCGCTTCCGCCACACCCACTCAGCCGGCGCCGGCGATGCGCAGCGCGCGCAGGCGCGAGCCCGTGTGGTACGCGTAGAGTTGGTGCACGTCGCGGATGGCCTCGCCGGCGGCCGCGGAGGCGGGCTGCTCCCGCAACTCCGCGAGCGGCCGCGACATGGCCTCCACGAGCGCCTCGACCGCCTCGGGCGTGACCGGCACGGCCTCCCCCACGCAGTCCCCGCAGACGAGGCCGCCGCGGGCGGCGGAGAAGCCCAGGGCGCGGCCGCCCGCCCCGCAGGCCGCGCACTGGTCCAGCACCGGCTGGTAGCCGGCTTCGTAGAGCAGCTTGAGCAGCGCGCCGAGCACCAGAGGCGCCTGGACGGCGCGGCCCGAGATGCCCTTGTCGAGCTCACGCAGCGTGTTGCGCAGCAGCGCAAACACGCGCTCCTCGGGCTCGTGATCGGGGGTGAGACCGGCGGCGGCCTCGCAGACGATCGCCGCCGCCGTAAGCCCCTCCCGGTCCTCGCGCAGCCGCGCGAACACGTCGACCAGCTGCGCCTGCGTCACCGTGTAGAGCGAACGGCCGGGGTGCAGCACCAGGTCGACGACGTTGAAGGGCTCGAGGCGGCCGCCCCAGCGCGACGTCGTCTTGCGCACGCCCTTGACGACGGCGTCCACGCGGCCGAGCTCGCGCGTGAACAACCGGACGATGCGGTCGGCCTCGCCCAGCGAGCGCGAACTCAGGACGACCGCCCGGGCCTTCTCGGCGCGCGCCATCAGCGGCACTCTCGCCGGCGGTCCGCCATCACGCGCCGCCCTTCGCCCGGCGTCGCGCGTACACCACCCGGGCGATGCCCGAGAGGTCGTCGCGCCGCGCCGCGGTCTCGAACGCGCCCGCCGCGGCGATGACGCCGGTCACCGCGTCCGCCTGGCCGGCGCCGACCTCGAGCGCCAGCGTACCGCCGGGCCGCAGCAGGAGCGCCGCGCCGGGCACGAGGCGGCGGTACACGTCCAGCCCATCCACGCCGCCGTAGAGCGCCCGCCGCGGCTCGTAGTCGCGCACGTTAGGCTCGAGCGCCACGTAATCGTCGGCCGGGACGTACGGCGGGTTGCCGACGATCAGGTCGAACGGCCTTTCGCCGACGTCCGCGAAGAGGTCGGAGAGCACGAACTCGACGCGGCGCGCCAGACCGAGGCGCGCGGCGTTGCCGCGCGCCACCGCCAGCGCGCCGGGCTCCACATCCGTCGCCACGACGCGGACGAACGGGTCCTCCGCGGCGAGCGCCAGGGCCACGCAGCCGGAGCCGGTGCCCACGTCGAGCGCCAGCGGCTCGTCCTTCGGGTCCGGTCCGGCGATGGGCATCGCCGCGAGCGCCTCGAGCGCGACCTCCACCAGCGTCTCCGTTTCCGGCCTGGGGATGAGCACGTCCGGCGTCACCTCAAGGTCGATGGTGCGGAACGCGCGCCGCCCGGTGATGTACGCGACGGGCTCACGCGCGAGGCGGCGTGCCAGCAGCGCCTCGAACCCCGCCGCCTCGTCCTCGGAGAGCACGCGCTCCGGGTCCCGGAACAGCTCGGCGCGAGTGACCCCGAGAACCCACGCGAGGAGCAGCTCGGCGTCGAGCCGCGGCGAGCGGGACCCGCTCTCGCGCAGCCGCCGCACGGCGTCGCTCACGGCATCCGTCACGGTCACGGCGCGCTCGCTTCATTCACAGAGAGCCACACCGACACGCGCGGCCGCCGCCGCCAGGCGCCGGTCCAGCGTCGCCAGCGGCACGCCGAACCTCGCCGCCACCTCCAGATAGCTCGCGTCGTAGGCGGAAAGGCCGGTCTCACGGGCGATCTGCAGGGAGCGATCCATTGCGACCATCGCCTCTGTGGCATCCACGTCGATCGGCAACTGGCGCAGGACCTCGAGAAAGCGCAGGGCCTCAGCCCTGCTCACTCGTTCGCGTCTCTCCGCGACGAGCAGAGCATTCCCGACCTCCAGGGGCCAGATCGAGGGAGCCAGCGCGACGTCGCCGTCGAGCCGGTCGCGCACCGTGGCGGCGAGCGGGTCGTCTTCGTCGTCGAAGATCCACGCCATGGTCACCGAGCAGTCGAGTGCAAACACGTCAGTACCTGCGTCCCTCTTCGATAGCCGCCCGGATGTCGAAATCGCCGCGACGACGCCCGCGCGCGAACTCCTTGAGCGCCGCCACCGCCGCCGCAGCGTCCCGGCGGGGGTAATCACCGGCGGGCACGAGGACGGCGACAGGCGTACCGTGCCGCGCGATGGTGATGTGCTCTCCGTTCTCCACGCGCTTGAGGAGTTCAGGCAGATGTGTCTTGGCCTCGTAGGCGCCGACGGTGGTCACGATGTCACCTCTCAGACTGGTCTGCGACTGGTCTGAATCATACCCTGAACCAACGGTCGTCACGCGTCCGGCGCCCGGCACCTCACTCCCCGCCGGCGGCCGCCAGCTGCTTGCGCCGGTCCTCGGAGGCGAGCGCGTCCGTGAACTCGTCGAGCTCGCCCTCCATGACCTCGGTGATGCGGTGGCTGGTGAGCCCGATACGGTGGTCGCTCACGCGGTTCTGCTGGAAGTTGTAGGTGCGGATCTTCTGCGAGCGATCGCCGCTGCCGACCATGCTGCGGCGCGCCTCCCCGCGCTCCTCGTCCTGCTTCGTCTGCTCGAGCTCGAACAGGCGCGCCCGAAGGATGCGCATGGCCTTGTCCTTGTTCTGGAGCTGGCTCTTCTCGTCCTGGCAGCTGACGCTGACCCCCGTGGGGGTGTGGGTGATGCGCACGGCGGAGTCGGTGGTGTTGACGCTCTGGCCGCCCGGCCCGCGGGCGCGGAAGATCTCCACGCGCAGGTCGTTCTGCTGGATCGCGACCTCGATGTCCTCGGCCTCGGGCAGCACCGCCACAGTGGCGGTGGAGGTGTGGACGCGGCCGGCCGCCTCGGTGACCGGGACGCGCTGCACGCGGTGCACGCCGCCCTCGTACTTGAGCTTGGAGAACGCGCCGCGGCCCTTGACCTCGAGTGTGACCTCCTTGTAGCCGCCGTCGTCGTTCTCGTTGAACGAGAGCACCTCGACCTCGAACCCCTTGGCCTGGGCGTAGCGCGTGTACATGCGCGCGAGCTCGCCGGCGAAGATGCAGGCCTCGTTCCCGCCCGTGCCGGCGCGGATCTCGATGATCACGTCCTTGGCGTCGTTGGGGTCGCGCGTGAGCATGCGCACGCGGATCTCGTCGGCGAGCTCGTCGAGCCGCCTGCGGCCGTCGATGAGCTCCTCCTGGGCGAACGCGCGCATCTCGGCGTCGGAGGACTCGTCGCCGAGGAGGCCCTCGGCGTCGGCGACCGTCCGCTCCGCCTCGCGGAACCGCTGCGTGAGCTCGTGAACGGACTGGAGCTCGGCGTGGGCGCGCGCAGCGTCAGCGTAGCGCGCGCGGTCGCCGAGCACCTCCGGGTCCGCGAGTTGGGAGGTGAGCTCGTTGTAGGAGCGCTCTATCTCGGTGATGAGGTCGTCGACGGTGGCCATGGACTCAGCTTACGCCATGACCTCCACGCCCTTCACCGGCGGGCGGTCCTGCGGTTCGAGCTCGATGATCTTCTCGAGGGCGGCGATGGCCACCTCCACCTGCGCACTGTCCGGATGCTTGGTCGTCATCCACTGCAGCGCGAGGCCCGGCGCCATGATGACGCGCACGAACCGGTTGTGCTCGTGGCGCCCGGCGAAGCGGATCACCTCGTAGCTGATGCCGGCGATGAGCGGCACCAGGACGACGCGGCTGAGGACCAGCAGGTACCAGTCTGGCCGCCCGACCGCGGCGAAGACGAAGATGGAGACCACGAGCACGATGAGCAGGAACGACGTGCCGCAGCGCAGGTGCAGCGTCTTGTACTTCTCGACGTTGGGGACGGTGAGCTCCTCACCGTGCTCGAGCGCGTGGATGCTCATGTGCTCGGCGCCGTGGTACTCGAACACGCGGCGCAGGTCCTTGATCTGGGTGACGACGACCAGGTACACGAGGAAGATGCCCACGCGCACGAAACCCTCGACCATCCAGAACAGGAAGCCCTCGCCCAGCCATCGGTCCAGCAGGCCGGTGAGGAAAAGTGGCGCGATGAAGAACAGGCCGATGGCGAAGGCGAAGGCGATCGTGAGCGTGACCGCGATCTCCTTCTTGCCCAGCTCCTCCTCCTCCTCGCCGAGCGACTCGTTGGCGGACATGGTGAGCGCGCGGATGCCGATGATGAGCGACTCGAACAGAGCGACCATGCCGCGCAGGACCGGCAGCTTGAGCACCGGGTACTTCTTCATGTAGCTGGTGAGCGGGTACTCGTGGACGCCGATGGAGCCGTCGGGACGCCGCACGGCCAGCGACCACCAGTCGACGCCGCGCATCATGACGCCCTCGATCACCGCCTGACCGCCGACCTGGGCGCGCTTCGCCGCCAGGGCGGGCAGGAGGAACGCGATGAGGAGGAGTCGCCTGATCATGACCAGCGGTGGGCCGCGGAGTGCGGCACTCAGTGCCGCGCGGCCTCCGCGCCGTCAACGTCCTCAGGCTTGTACGGCTTGCCGCACGTCATCTTACCCTCGGGGCAGGTGCCGTACAGACAGCCGGGTCCGCTGCCTTCGAAGAGGCTGGGGGCGATGTCCTTGACCATGCCGCGCATCTGCCAGGCCAGGTCGCGGATCTCCCATTGCGCGCGGTTGCAGCAGCGCACTCGGAAGAAGTGGCGCAGCTCGCGCGCGTTCATGGTGACGACGATCCTGGTCTCGGCCGCGTTGGGCAGCACGAAGCGCGCGTCCTCCTGGACGCTCTCCCGCGTGCGACCCTCGGCCAGTCCGAGCTCAACCAGCTTGTCGTAGGCCACGCGCGCATCCTCCATCGCCTGCAGAAAGATCGCCTCCGCCTCTGCGTTGGCGGAGACGCTTGGCGGCACAACGAAGCTGTCTGCCGCCCCGAAGTTGACGTAGCGCTGCGACTGCTGGTTGTAGCTGGCCACGCGGTGACGCACGAGCTGGTGCGTGCAGGCGCGGCTGACGCCGTCGACGGCGATGCTGAAGGTAGCGTGTTCGAGCGCCGAGTGGTGCCCGCTGCGGACCAGGATGCGCACGAGCTTGGCGACGTCGTCGTCGCTCATCTCCTGCTTGAGGTCCGCCGCAGACACGGGCGCATAACAGAGCCGACCCGCGATCGCGACGGCGCGATCGGGGTCGGGTGTGTGCTGGAGGAGACTGACGCGGAGCTCGGCACTCATGCCGGCGTCAGGACTCGTCGGTCTTCTCGGCCTCGGGTGCAGCCTCGGCGGCGACGGCCACAGGCTCCGGCTTGGGCATCTCGGCCCGGGGCGGCCGGGCCTTCGGGGCCTTCGGCATCGCCGGCTCGTCGGCCTTCTTCTCGAGGCGGCGCTTGAAGCGGTCCACGCGGCCGCCCGAGTCCACGAGCTTCTGCTTGCCCGTGTAGAACGGGTGGCACTGCGAGCACAGTTCGACGCGCAGGTCCTTCTTGGTGCTGCGCGTGGTGAACGTGTTGCCGCAGCTGCAGTGCACGGTCGCCTCTTCGTACTGCGGGTGGATATCCTTCTTCATCTGAACGGATCCCTTCTGGGAGCAAACCCGGTGGTGACGTGGGGTCGGCGCGAGGCCGAAGCGGGATGATACCACGAACCACCGCACCGCTTCGAATCGTTCCCGGCCTGAAACACGGGTCCGGGAGCGGTGAGCGGAAGCGCGGATGCAGCGGCGCAGCATTCCTCCCTATACTGCTTGCCGACCAGACCGCGGTCGTGCCTGCGCGCCGCGAGCGAGACTGCCCCGAAGAGAGGACCGGATGCCGGACATGTTCGCTCACTACCTCGTCGCGGAGGCGGCGGCGCAGCGCGCCGACGCCGGCCGGCTCCTCTCCGACGCCTACGACGCCTACAAGGTGGGCGCGCAGGGCCCGGACGTGTTCTTCTACTCGCGCCTGGTGCGCGGTCGCCGCGACCGCCCGAACCTCGCCCACCTCACGCACCAGCACCAGATGGCCGCGGCGTTCCGCAGCATGCTCGCCCGCGCCGCGGCGTCGCCTGTCGAGGAGCGCGGCGCCGCCTTCGCCTTCGTCGCCGGGTACGCCGCGCACCTGTGCCTGGACGCGGAGGCGCACCCCTGGGTGCTCTACTGGACGGGAGACATCACCGACGGAGCCGAGCCGACGGCCAAGACCGAGGCCTTCCGCCGGCACGGGATCCTCGAGGCGTCCATCGACGTCATCCTCACACGCGAACGGTCAGACGACACCGCCTGGCTGCGCCGACAGCGGCTCCTGCGTCTGCCGTCGGCGCAGGCGACGACGGTCGCGACGCTGCTCAGCGGCATGCTGAGCGACGTGTACGGCGTGACCTTCACCCCCACGGAGGGACGCTCCGCCTTCCGCGCCATGGAATGGGTCTACACGACGATGAGCGATCCGCGCGCCTTGCCGACCCGGCTTCTCGGGATGGTCGCACCCGCGGTCGACAAGGGTGGCGTCGTGCGCACCCAGATCTACCCGGAGACCCCCGCGCCTGCCGCCGCCCGCCTCTACGCCGAGCGGCGCCTCTGGTACTACCCCTCACTGCCCGACGAACCGCGCACCACGACGTTCGCGGAGATCCTCGAGACCGCAAAGACCCAGACGGCGCGCTGCTTGGAGGCGATCGCCGCCGTGGCCGACCGCGACGCGGCGGTGGACGAGGCGGTGGCCGTCATCGGCGACCGGAGCATGTTCACCGGTCTGGCCTGCGACGACCCACACCCGCGGTTCGCCTTCGCGCCCGACCGCGATCTCCTCTGGAGGGGCGCCGGTCCGGCCTGAGGCCGGCGCTCGTCAGCGCGAGTTCTTGATCAGCGCGCTCAGGAACTCGGCGTTGTTCTTGGTCTCCCGCGTCTTCTTGATGAGCAGCTCGATGGCCGCAGCGGGGTCGAGGCTGTGCAGCACGGAGCGGAGCTTCCACACGGCGGCGGCCTCGGCCGGTTCCATGAGCAGCTCCTCCTTGCGCGTACCCGTCAGCTCGATGTCGATGGCCGGGAAGATGCGCTTGTCGGCGAGCTTGCGATCGAGCCGGATCTCCATGTTGCCGGTGCCCTTGAACTCCTCGAAGATCACTTCGTCCATGCGGGAACCGGTGTCGATGAGCGCAGTAGCGAGGATGGTGAGCGAGCCGCCCTCCTCGATGTTGCGGGCGGCCCCGAAGAACTTCTTGGGCGGGTACAGCGCCGTGCTGTCCACGCCGCCGGAGAGGATGCGGCCGCTCGCCGGGGTATTGAGGTTGAACGCCCGCGCCATGCGCGTGATGGAGTCGAGCAGCACCACGACGTCGCGGCCCATCTCGACCAGGCGCTTGACGCGGTCGAGCACCAGTTCGGTGACCTGCACGTGGTTCTCGCTCGGCTGGTCGAAGGTGCTGGAGACCACGGTACCGATGACCGAGCGCTGCATGTCGGTGACCTCCTCCGGGCGCTCGTCCACGAGCAGCACGAAGAGGTCGACGCCGGGGTTGTTGACGGCGATCGAGTTGGCGAGCTTCTTGAGGATCGTCGTCTTGCCCGCCTTGGGCGGCGAGACGATGAGGCCACGCTGACCCTTGCCGATGGGGCACAGCAGGTCCATGATGCGCGCCGCCGTGTCGTGCTCGTCGGTCTCGAGGCGCAGTCGCTCCTCGGGGAACAGCGGCGTGAGCTGCTCGAACACGGGGCGCTGGCGCGCGGCGTCCGGATCCATGCCGTTGATCCCGTCGATCTTGAGGAGCGCGTTGTACTTCTCGTTGTCCTTGGGCTCGCGGACCTGGCCGGCGACCTCGTCGCCGCGGCGCAGGCCGAAGCGCCGGATCTGGCTGAGGCTCACGTACACGTCGTGGTCGCCCTGCGTGAAGCCGCTGGTGCGCAGGAACCCGAAGCCGTCCGGGAGTACGTCCAGGATGCCGGTGCACGGGATGGTCGGGCGGTCGTCGCGCTGTTGCTCGCCCCCGCCTCCGCCGCCCTGGCGCTTGTCGCGCCCGCGGCGGTTCTTGCCTTTGCCCTGCCGCTGCTGCCCCTGCTGGCCCTGCTGCTGGCCGCCGCCCTGCTGCTGCGGCTGCTGCTGACGGTCGGCGTCGCCGGCGGGCTTGTCGGCGGCCGGCGACTCGGGCGGCGGGCCGGGCGCCGCCGGCGCCTCGGCCGGGGCGGCCGGCTGGGCGGCGGCCGGCTGGGCGCCGTCGGCCGCGAGAGCCGGAGGAGTCTGGGCGGGGCCCTGCGCGTCCGCGTTCGCCGCCGGACCGGCGGCCCGGGCCGGCTGAGCAGCCTTCTCGGCAGGCGCCGGGGCGGCGGGCTTCTCGGCGGCAGGCGCCGGGGCGGCGGGCTTCTCGGCGGCAGGCGCCGGGGCGGCGGGCTTCTGGGCCGTCTTGGCGGCCTTACCGGCCGCAGCGGACTTGGCCCTTGACGCCCTGGCCGGCTTCTCGGCGGCCGGCGCCACGGCGGTCTCCACGGCGGGCGTGCTGGGAACGGTCATCTGGTCTGTCTGTTCGTCAGTGCTCATCGGCTCCCGGGACTCCTGGCATCCTGTGTGCGACGCGAAGGGAGTTCACGCCGGGGAGATGCCGTACGAGTAAGTGGATGGTGCGATTGGAGACGGGGTCCGTGCGGACTCCGTTCGCAGAGTATGTCATACCGCGCAAGAGATTCCCAGTAACCTCGTCGATGCTCGGCCGTGGGACGTGATCCGCCCGCGAAGCTGGAAGGGGGATCGGGGGGTGCTTCTACTCTATCGGTCGGGCGTGGTGGAACTGAAGCCCGGCTCACGCCTCCTCGACGCGGCGCAGGATCGTGCCCAGCACCTCGCTCAGGTTGTCGTCCAGGCTGGGACCGTCGATCACCGGCACGCCGAGCGCCTGCGCGCGGCCCACCATGTACTTCTGGATGCGGCGGATCTCGGCGAAGTGCTCGAGGTAACGCCGCAGCGGCCTGATGCCGCCGGACTGCCACTCGCGCACGGTGAAGTTGCCGCGGTGACGCTCCTTGTCGGCGATCGCCAGCATGAACTCCAGCACGATCGCCTCGCCCCAGCGCGAGCGGTCCAGGTAGCCGGGCACGAGATGGACGCCCTCGACGACCATCCGCTGCGCCTCGTCGATGCCGCGCCGCACCAGCGCCTCGATGCCCACCGAGACGGCTTTGGTCTGCTCGATGAACCCCATCTTGCTCAGGTCGGTCTCGCGCGGCACCGGCACGCGCACCGCCGACGCGGCGTTGAAGGACGACGTGTGGATGGCCGGCATGAGCTCCGGCGCGAAGAACGCGCGCATGGTCTGGCGGACCTGGTCGGTGCCGATCACGCGGGTGATGCCGAGCCGGTGCGCCAGCTGGGTGGCGAGCGTGCTCTTGCCCACGCCGGTGGCACCGCCGATGAGGATGATGAGCGGCGTCTCCAGGCGGCGCAGCTTCCGCCACTGGCGGAAGCGGTCGATGAGCACGTCGCCGCGCTCGGGCCCAAGCTGGTCACGGGCGATCTCCCGCAGGTCGGCGAGGGTGAGGGCCGCCGGCCCGCGGCGCCGCAGGCGCCGCTCCACGGCGGCCGCGATGTTGTACGCGTGCTCGGGCGCCAGACCAGTGGACATGAGCGTCTGAGCCATCAGGCCCTTGCTGAACGGCGCCTGCTCGTTCTCGTCGATGAGCGGAATGTCGCTGTGGTCCGCCACGGTCAGTCTCCCGCCGGCTCTTCGCCGCCGCCGCCGCCGCCGCCGCCGCCTGGGTCGGCCCCTGTGCGCGCGGCGAAACGCTGCGCGGCCAGCGCCGCGAGCCGGTCGACGACGGCGCCGAGGTCGCCCTCAAGCGCGACCGGCTCGTTGTCGCAGAACACGAGCTCGCGGCCGGCCGCCTCGGCGCCCTCGGCGACCACGTCCACCGCCGCCGCCTTGATCTCGGTGAGGAACACCTCCGCCTCCGCAGCCGCGCGCTCGACGGCCCCCGCGAGGCGGCGACGGTCGGCAAGGTCGCACGAGACCAGCACGACCTCGGCGCCGTGGTCGGCCGCGAGCGCGGCCGCCAGCCGCGGCGCCGCGGCCTCGGGCGCCGTGGTGAAGAAGGCCACCCGGCGGCCGCGAACAGGCTGCGCCGGCCGCGGCCGGAACACAGTCGCCACCACCTCGAGCCCGGGTCTGACCGCGCGGGCGGCCGCCGTGACGGCACGCACCTCGCCCGGCTCGGCGAACGGCGGTTCACACTGGGTGAGCACCAGGACGTCGCTGAGCAGCAGACGGTACGTGCCGAGGAAGCCGGCGACGTAGTCGGCCGGCTGCCCCGCCCCCGCCACGCACAGGGTCGCGTCGGCGCGCACGGGCGGCACCACCGCGCCGCTGCCCTCGACCACCGCAAGCGCGGCGCCGCGGCCGTCCAGCAGCGGCAGCGCCTCGCGCACGTTGTCGTCGAACGGCATGCCGGCGAGGCCTCCGCCGCAGCGGCGGCAGCCCACCGCGGTCACACCGGCGAGCACGGCGTCCTCGTAGCAGTCGCTGGCCGCGTGGCGGCCGGCGCGAGAGGCCGCCAGCAGATCCTCGGGGCCGAGCCCTACGCCGTGGATGAGCTCCGGCTCCTGCGGTCCGCCTCGGCCCATGGCGAGCACCACGACGCCGCCGCCCGCCCGCCGGGCGGCGTCCAGCCGCCGCGTCAGCCAGCCGCTCACGGCGGTCTTGCCGACGCGTTTGCCGGTGCCGATCACGCCGAGCGATGGAGTCTTCTCGAGCCAGACGAACGCCTGTGGCCTGACCTCGGCGTCGGCGGCCACGTAGGCGGCGCCCTCCGCGAGCGCGGCGCTCATGAGGAGAAAGCGCTCGCGATAGCCCACCACCGGCTCGTCCGAGAGGTCGACGAGGACCTCGGCGCGCGCCGCACGGAGTACGGCGCGCACACCCTCGAGCACCTCGTGCGCGGTCGCCGGCCGCGGCTCCACGGCGTCGAGCCGCGGCACCCCGATCTCGGCGGCGAGGGCGGCCAGCCCCCCGGCCTCGCCGCCGCGCAGCTTCTCACTCCCGCCTGCGAAGATCCCGCCGGCCACGGAGTACGCGCCGCTGAGCCGCGCCACGGCAGCCGCGACCACGGGTGGGTAGTGTTCGCCGTCGACGAGCACGACGGCGCGCGGCCGGCGAGCGCTAACGGCTCTCCTCCTGGGGCACGGGGCAGATGTACTTGTCGAACGAGGACGTGGACGGCACGAAATCGATCAGGGTCTCCTCGCCGTGGAACGGGTAACTGCGGGCCACGCCCACCCGGTCGTCCTCGATCCGGATGACGTTGTAGCACGCCTTGGTGTTGCCCCGGAGACGCAGGGAGCTGCAGGTGCCGGCGTTGATGACGAAGAGATGCTCCAGCCGCCACGCGTAGGGGACGTGTTTGTGTCCCGACAGCACGAGGTTGACGCCGCACTCCTGCAGCACCTCCAGCAGGTCGCCGGCATCGAGCGCCATACTGCGCTCGCGGCCGGTACCGGGGATCGGCAGCACGTGATGGTGCAGCATGAAGATCCGGAAGGACGAAGGCTGTGCGAACTCCTGGCGGAGGAATTCGTAGCGCGCCCTGCCGATCTGCCCGTAGTCGAGGTCCGGCTCGGAGGAGTCGAGGGCGACGATCTTGACGCCGTCCATGGCGACCGTCTGCCAGCGCGGGCCGATCAGCTCCTCGAAGTGCACGTAGCCGACGTTGCGCGCGTCGTGGTTGCCGGGGATCACGATGCGCGGCGCCTGGATGCGGTCGAGGTACTCCTTGGCGATCAGGTAGTCCGGGCGAAACCCCATCTCGGTGATGTCGCCGGTGCACAGCACGATGTCCGGCCGCAGTTCGTTGATCTCCACGACGACGCGGTCCATGAGGCTCGGGACGAAGTACGGCGAGCCGGCGTGGATGTCGCTGATGTGGGCGATGGTGAGCTCGGTCATCGGACGCTCTCCGCGGTCGCGCGGTGCCGGGTCACTCTACCACCACGATCCGTCCCGGTCCCTGCTTGTCGAGCACTGAGAAGCTCGTCTGGCCGCCCTCGCGGCGGAAGCGCAGACGCATGGTGGTGCGGCCGACCAGCAGGTTGCTGAGCGTCACCTCGCCCAGCCACCGAGGCAGCACGGGGTTGTGAACGTAGACGATGTTCTCCTCCGCCTGCGCGTAGATGCCCAGCATCGACTGCAGCACGAGGAACAGGGCGGCGGCGGAATTGGCGTCCGGCGAGCAGGCCATGGGGAAGGAGACAGGGCGGTCCGTCGCCTGCCGGGTGAGGCCGCAGACCATCTCCGGCAGGCGTGAGTACTCGTGCGCGGTGGCTGCCTCGACCAGCGCCCAGGCGAGGCGATTCGCCTCCTGCACGTAGCCGTGCTTCTTGAGGCCGTTCGCGATGAGCGCCGTGTCGAACGGCCACACGCTGCCGTTATAGAAGCTCACCGGGTTGTACGCGCGCGCCTCCTTGCTGAGCGTGCGGATGCCCCACCCGCTGAACATGTCCGGCGCCATGAGGCGGCGAACCACCGCGGGGATGTGCTCCTCGGCCACGATCCGCGACCAGAGCGCGTGGCCGATGGTGGAGCAGACCGGCCCCACCTGGCGCTTCCGCCCGTCGAGCGCCATGGCGAAGAAGCCCTCCTCCTCCATCCAGAAGCGCTCGTTGAAGGCGCGCTTGAGTTTCGCCGCGTCGAGAGACAGGCGCTCGGCGCGCTCCACGTCGCCGAGCTGGCCGTACACCGCGGCAAGGCGGCGTTTGGCGTAGTACACGTAGCCTTGGGTCTCGGCCAGGGCGATGGGTCCATCGGCCGGCGTGCCGTCGGCGTGCGCGACGGCGTCCAGCGAATCGCGCCAGCCCTGGTTGCGCAGGCCCACGCGCGAACGGCGCTCGTACTCCACGAACCCGTCGCCGTCGGGATCGCCCGGCCCGTCGATCCAGGCGAGCGCGGCTTCCACGGCCGGGGCGCGCAGCTCAAATCCGTCCAGGTCGCCGGTCCACACCGCAAGCTCCGCCACGAGCAGCAGCCAGAGCGCGGTCGCATCCACGGACCCGTAGTAGGGCGTGTGCGGCACGGCGCGGATGGCGGCGAGCTCGCCGCGCCGCAGTTCGTGCATGATCTTGCCGGGCTGCTCCTCGCGGAAGGCGCTGTCCTGCGTCCCCTGGTGGCGGGCGAGGAACGAGACCGCCGCGCGCGCCCAACGCAGGTCGAGCAGCAACGTCTCCAGACCCACGAACGCCATCTCGCGCCCGAAGGGCGCCACGAACCAGGGCAACCCCGCCAGCGGCACCCTATCCCCGTCCATCACCGTGGAGAGCAGGCGAAGGTCCTCCTGCCCTCGGCGCAGCGCCCGGTTGACCTGGTCGTTGTCAGTGGAGATGCCGGTCGCCTCGGACTCCCAGCGCTCGTGCTCGTGGCGCAGGGCGCCGATGCGCTCGTTGAACTCGCCGCCCGCCTCACCGGGCGCCCCCGGCCCCACCACCTGGACGTCGAAGCGGATGAGCGCCCGCTCCCCCGGCGACAGGTGGAGACGGAAGCGCGCGCGCCCCTGTTTGAGCGACTCAGGCCGGTCGTGAAAGCGCACGATGGTCTGACGCGTGACCTCGTCGAGCCCAAGGTAGGAGAGCGTGAGCGTGCCCTCATCCGCCCGCGGTGCCAGGCGGGAGCCGCGGCGACGGCGACGGCTGCCGCGCACCTCAAAAAGGTCGGCGAAGTCGGCGTCGAAGTGGAGGTCCACGACGAGCTCCACCTTGCGCTGGTGGTAGTTGCGCACGCGCACCAGCTCGTACAGGCGGTCCGAGATGAAGCGCGTGCGGCGCACGTGCACGCTGGCCTGCGGCAGCACGTGCCCGTCCGCAGTGCGCGCCTCCAGGTTAGTGAGCTCGACGGTGGCCGCGTAACCGCGCTCGGCGCCGGCGCTGAGGAGCACCGGTTGGCGGCCGGCGATGGTGAGCTCGTACCGGCTCAGGTAGCGCGTGTCGCGGTAGTAGAACCCCAGCACGGAGTTCTCGGTGCCGGGCACCTGACCGAGCTCGTTGGTGTACAGGAAGAGGTCTCCCTCTTTGACCGCGAGGCGCGCAGCGCGCCCGCCGCTCATCACGTAGCGCTCGGCACTGGTCGTCGAGACGACTGGCTCGTCGACGGAGCGCTCGCGCGCGGGCTGCCGATCTGGTTGTCCCTGGGGCCGGCTCATCGCCGCGACCACCACCTCCGGCTCGTGCATTACCGGCGCCGCGAGTCGCTGACGCCCCGGCCCGGTTCTTACCCCGTCGCCTCGAGGAACAGCCGCATCAGCGCCTTCCCGTTCTCGACGACCAGCCCGGTCATGACGCCCTGGGACTCCCCGTAGGCCATGGCGCCGCCGCCGCCGGCACCCGGCAGCGGGTCGCTGATGACGAACGGCACGGGGCCTTCCGCGTGCGTGCGGGTGCGCAGCGGCGTGAGGTGGTCGGGCACCACCAGCACCCCCGAGCGCTCGCCCGGTGCGGCCAGGATGGGGGCGAGCACCTCCGCGTCGACGCGCTCGATGGCGCGGACCTTCTCGCGCAGGTCGCCCATGTGGCCGGCCTCGTCCGGCGACTCCACGTGGACCCACACGAGGTCGTGGTCCTCGAGCGCGCGGAGAACGGCGCTCGCCTTGGCGCCGTAGTCGGTGTCCAGACCGCCGGTGGCGCCGGGCACGTCGATCACATCGAGCCCCGCGAGCCGGCCGATGCCGCGCACCAGGTCGACGGCGCCCACAACGGCGGCGCTGAGGCCGTGATGGTCGCGGAACGGCGAGATGCTCGGCGCCGTGCCCTCGCCCCAGAACCAGGCGGCCGTGCCGGGCCGGACGCGCTCGAGCACGATGGTGGCGCGCTCCTGCAGGGCGGTGAGCTCCGCCGCCGGTGTGCCCTCGCCGGCCACGCCGGCGCCCTCGCCGGGCAGGTGTCCGGAGACCGGCTGGTCGAGGATGTCGTGCGGCGGCGTGCACGGCACCACCGCGCCGCCGCGCCACACGAAGAGATGGCGGTAGCTCACGCCGACATGGAACTCGTACTCGGCGTCGCCGAGCTCGGTCTGCAGGGCCTCCACGCAGCGCCGGGCCTCCTCGTCGCCGACGTGGCCGGCGGTGTTGTCCTTCATGAGGCCGCCGGCCACCGTGACGAGGTTGAGCCGGTAGGAGACGTCGTCGGCACCGAGCTCGACCCCGATCGAGGCCGCCTCGAGCGGGCTGCGTCCAGTGAAGCAGGCGGCCGGATCGTACCCGAGCACGGCCAGGTTGGCGACGTCGCTGCCCGGCCTCATGCCGGCCGGCACCGTGCGTGCCATGCCGCAGATGCCGCCGCGGGCCAGCCCGTCCATGACGGGCGTCGCCGCGGCCTCCAGCGGCGTGCGGCCGCCGAGGGCGGCCTGCGGCTCGTCGGCCATGCCGTCGGGGACGAGGAGCACGCGCTTGCGCATCAGCCCCTCCTGCCCGGCGGGCGCGGCCGCCGGGCGCTCCCGAGGCGGCGAGCCTGCGGCGGCCGCCCCGCGGTCATCTCGCCGGCGTCGGTCACGCCGAGCCGCCGAGGACCATGAGCGGCGAGAGCTCCAGCGCGTCGTACTTGGGGCGGTACCGCTCCGTGTCGTAGTAGCGGTCCACGTCCACGACCTTCTTGGTCGAGACGATCTCGTCGATCGGCACCGAGCCGTACTTGCCGCCCTGCAGCGCCACCATACGGCCGGTCCGCCCCTTGAGGATCAGATCCACGGCCAGGTTGCCGTAGGCGGTCGGCACGATGCAGTCGATCGCATCCGGCGCTCCGCTGCGCACCAGGTAGCTCAGGTTCATCGAGATCATGTCGATCTTCTTGCCGCCGTTGTACTGCGGCGCGAGCTCCTTGACCTTGTTGCTCACGTTCTGGCCGATGCCGCCCAGCTTGGCGTGGCCGAACATGTCCTTCTCGCCGCCCATGAACACCATCTCGCCGCCCTCGGGCATGGCGCCCTCGCTGACGATGCAGACGGAGTAGCCCTCAGGCCGGCCGTTGCGGTCCTCGACGAGCAGGTGCGCGAGCTTCTCCATGTCGAACTTGTACTCGGGGATCACGCAGCGGTCGGCGGCGCCGGCGAACGTCGGCAGCAGCGCCGTGAAGCCGGCGTAGCGGCCGAAGACCTCGAGTACGACGATGCGCTCGTGCGAGGCCGCCGAGCTCGTGACCTGCCGCGCCATCTCGATGGTGCGGTTGACGCACGTGCCGAAGCCCATGCAGTAGTCCGTGCCCGGCACGTCGTTGTCCATGGTCTTGGGGATGGCGACCACAGGGAACCCGCGGCGGCCCAGCTCCACGCCGTAGCTGAGCGTGTCGTCGCCGCCGCTCGGCACCAGATAGTCGATGCCCAGGAACTCGAGGTTGGCGATGACCTCGTCGGTGAGGTCGTTCTGCTCGGCGGTGTACTTATCCTTGAGGTGCCCGGGGACGTCCTTGAGCGGCACCGTGCTCGGGCGCGTGCGCGACGAGTGCAGGAACGTGCCGCCGGAGTACGCGTAGCGCTCCACAGTGCCCTTGTCGAGCGGCAGGATCCACTCGCTGTTGTCGGCGCCGGCCTCGCGCTTGAGGTTGATGAGGCCAGCCCAGCCGCGGCGGATGCCGACGACCTCGAAGCCCTCGCTGATGGCGCGCAGCGTGACGCCGCGGATGGCCTGGTTGAGACCGGGAATGTCGCCGCCGCCGGTGAGGATGCCGATGCGGCCCTTGCTGTTGCTCATGATTCTCCTCTCTCCTGGGCGCTTACGCTTCGCCCTCCACGCGGATGACGGCCGGCTCGCCGTGCACGTCCGGCAGCGCGCTGATCTGCTCCAGAGCGGCGAAGAACTGCGCCTCGCGCACCGGATGGAGCAGCAGGACAAGCTCGGCCTCGTCGCCGCGGCCCTCCTGCACCATCGAGTGGATGCTCACGTCGTGCTCCCCGAACAGCGCGCTCAGCTTGGCGAGCACGCCCGGTTGATCGCTCACCCTCAACCTGAGGTAGAACCTCGACACCATCTCGGCGTCGGGGAAGAACGGGACGTCCTTGTAGCAGAGGCAGTTGCGCACGAAGCTGCCCTTGACGGTGTTGACCACGGAGACGACGTCGCCGATCACCGCCGAGGCCGTGGGGATGCTGCCCGCGCCCGGGCCGAAGAGCATGATTTCGTCGAACGCGTCGCTGGTGAGGAACACGGCGTTGTAGGCGCCGGTGACCCCCGCCAGCGGGTGGGTCTTCGGGAGGAAGGCCGGGTACACACGGACATTCATCCGGCCGTCGATGAGCTTGGCGACGCCGAGGAGCTTGGCGATGAGGCCGAGCCGGCCGCCGTGGGCGATGTCCGTGGACGAGACTTTGGTGATGCCCTCGTAGGGCACGTCGGCGAGGCCCGTGCGGCTGTGGAAGGCGATCGAGCTGAGGATCGCCATCTTGGCGGCCGCGTCCTTGCCGCCCACGTCCTCGGTCGGGTCGGCCTCGGCGTAGCCGAGGCGCTGGGCCTCCGCGAGCACGTCGCCGTACTCGGCCCCGGTCTCGGCCATGGCGCTCAGCATGTAGTTGGTGGTGCCGTTGACGATGCCGAACACGGTGCTCACCTCGGCCGCCACCAGCGACTCGCGGAGGACCTTGATGACGGGGACGGCGCCGACGGCGCTGGCCTCGAAGCGGAGGTGCACGCCGCTCTCTTCCGCCGCCTCGAACAGCTCGGCGCCGTGCTGCGCCAGCAGCTGCTTGTTGGCCGTCACCACGTGCTTGCCGGCCTTGAGGGCGCGGAGCTGGAAGTCGAGCGCCGCTCCAGTCCCCCCGATGAGCTCCACGACGACCTGGATCTCCGGGTCCTCGAGGATGTCCTCGAACCGGGCGGTGACCAGCGCCGGATCGAGGTCGGGATGAGAGAAGCCGGGATCCTTCTCGAGGACGCGTCGCAACACGACCTGCTTGCCGGTCGCCAGCGTGATGTCGTTGGCGTTCTTCTTGAGCAGCTTGCCCACGCCGGACCCAACGGTGCCGTACCCGAGGAGCCCGATGCCTACCTTGTCCACTGCCTCAGCCCTCCACGGTCGTCACGGGGCGAGCGGGCGCTGCAGGCGCAGCACGTCGTCCCAGGTCTCTCGCTCGATGATGACGGGCGCGCGGCCACCGCCGACCAGCACCACGGCCGGGCGCGGCTGCGCATTGTAGTTGTTGGCCATCGCGTAGCCGTAGGCGCCGGTGCCGGGCGTGACGAGGATGTCGCCCGGCTCGGGCGGTGCGATGTGCACGTCGCGCACCAGCACGTCGCCTGACTCGCAGTGCTTGCCGGCGACCGTGACCACGTCCGTTGCCGGCACCTCCGCCTTGTTGGCGAGCATGGCCTCGTACTTGGAGTCATAGAGCATCGGGCGCAGGTTGTCGCTCATGCCGCCGTCCACGGCCACGTAGGTGCGCACACCCGGGATGACCTTGACGGTCCCCACCGTGTACGCGGTGACCGCCGCCTTGCCGGCGATGCTGCGTCCAGGCTCGACGAACAGCCTGGGCATGGGGATGTCGTGGTGGGCGGCGCCGTCGTGGACCGCCCCGACGGCGATCCCCGCGAATTCCGCGATGGAGCTCGGCCGGTCGGCGGCGGTGTAGCGGATGCCCAGCCCGCCGCCGATGTTGAAGACGCGGCAGTCGAACCCGAAGTCACGGCGCCACTCGTCGATGGCGACGAAGAGCACCTCGACCTCGCGCCGGTACGAGTCGAGCTCGAAGATCTGTGAGCCGATGTGCGCGTGCACGCCGACGAGCTCGAGATGGGGCGCGTCCTTGAGGAGACGCACCGCCTCCGCCGCGCGACCGTCGGCCAGCCCGAAGCCGAACTTGCTGTCCTGCTGGCCGGTCTGGACGAAGTCGTGCGTGTTGGGGCGCACGCCCGGCGTGACACGCACGAGCACGTCCTGGGAGCGGCCCCGAGCGGCTGCCGCCGCCTCCAGCCGCTCCACCTCCTCGAACGAGTCGACCACGAAGTGGCCGATGCCGGCGTCCAGGCCGGCCTCGATCTCGGCCACCGACTTGTTGTTGCCGTGGAAGTAGATGCGCGCGGGCGGGAAGTGGCCGGCCAGCGCCGCGGCGAGCTCTCCGCCGGTGGCGACGTCGAGCGACATGTCCTCCTGCGCGACGAGCTCCGCCATCGCGCGGCAGCTGAACGCCTTGCTCGCGTACACGATCTCGTAGAGGTCCGTGAGCGCCCCGAAGGCGGTGTGGTAGGCGCGGCACTGGTCGCGCAGCGTCTGCTCGTCGTAGATGAACAGCGGCGTACCGAACTCGCGCGCCAGATCCACAACGTCGCAGCCGCCGATCTCGAGGTGGCCGGCGGCGTTGTGCACGGTGGTGTGCGGATAGATGAGCGTGTGCGTCACGGGCGCGCCCTCCTCAGAACTCGATGCCGGGACGCGCCTGCACGCCCGCGTCGAAGTAGTGCTTGAGCGGGCGCATCTCGGTGGCCAGATCGGCCGCCGCGATGAGCGCCTCCGGCGCGCGGCGGCCAGTGACGACCAGCTCGACCTGCTCCGGCTTCTCGCGCACGAGGTCGAGCACCATGCCCAGCGGGACGAGCTCGAAGAACACGGCGGTCACGAGCTCATCCAGGACCACCACGTCGTAGTCACCGCTCTCGACGAGCGCGCGCGCCCGCGCGAAGCCTTCGGCCGCGGCCGCACGGTCCTCGTCGCTGACCTTGCCGGCGATGACCCAATGGTCGAGCCCGCACTGCTGCACCGGCACGCCCAGCTTCTTGAGGCTGACGATCTCACCCCAGTTCGGGTCGGCCTTCATGAACTGCAGCACCGCGGGCCGCAGGCCCTGGCCGAGCGCGCGCAGCACCAGGCCGAGCGACGCCGTGGTCTTGCCTTTGCCGTCGCCCGTGTACAGCTGGACGTAACCGCGCTCGAGAGGACTCACGTTCACGTCACTTCCCGTAGTCGTAGAAGCCAGAACCGGTCTTGCGCCCAAGCCGGCCCGCGTCCCGCAGCCCCGTGAGCGCCGGGCTGGGCTTGTACTTCGCGTCGCCGAACTCGCGCTCGAGCGTCTCGAGGATGGCCGAGGTCGTGTCGAGCCCCACCAGGTCGGCGAGAGCCAGCGGCCCCATAGGCCAGTTGGCGCCGAGCTTCATGCCCGTGTCGATGTCCTCCGCCGTCGCAACCTTCTCGTGGTAGGCGTTGGCGGCCTCGTTGATCATCGGGAACAGGATACGGTTGACCACGAAGCCCGGGGAATCGGTGACGGTGATCGGCGTCTTGCCGACGGCCTCGGCGTAGACGCGTGCGGCGGCGACGGTCGCTTCGCTGGTCTCCTCGCCGACCACGACCTCCACAAGCGCCATCACGGGCACGGGGTTGAAGAAGTGGATGCCGACGAAGCGACCGGGGTTGGTGACGGACTTCGCCAGGTCGCCGATCGGCAGGCTCGACGTGTTGCTGGCCAAGATGGCGTCCGCGCGCAGCGTCGCCGCCGCCTTCTCGAACAGGCCCTTCTTGATCTCGACCGACTCCGGCGCCGCCTCGACGAACAGGTCGGCGCCTGCGCCGGCGGCCATGTCGGTGCTTGTGGTGATGCGGCCGAGGGCAGCGTCGCGATCGCCGCCCTGCAGGCGGCCCCTCTCGACCAGCCGGCCGAGGCCCTTCTCGATGCCGGCCATGCCCCTGGCGATGAACTCGTCGGCGACATCGATCATCACGACGTCGAGGCCGGCGACGGCCGAGACCTGGGCGATGCCGGCGCCCATCTGGCCGGCGCCGGCGACGAGTACTTTGTTCACGCTCATGGTGGTCCTCTCTCATCATCTGGAACCGCGCGGGCCGTCAAGGCGGCGGCGCGCGGGCGTGTCGTCTCGGGGTGCGAGAGGACAATGCTATCGCAGCCCGCCAGACCCCGTACACGTCGCCGGCGCCTGCCGGGAGCCGCCAAAGCGGGCGCGCGGCGCCGACCGCGGGCGACAGGACCATTGCTGTCCTGTTACCATGCGGCCATGGCTGCTCCGCCCAAGATCGTCAGCTGCGAGGTGCTGCGCAACGAGATCGAGGCCGTACTCGAACGCGACGGCCGCGGCCTCGAGGTCGAGTTCGTCGACGGCGCGCTCCACGACTATCCCGACAGGATGCGCGCCGCCCTGCAGGAGCGCATCGACGCGACACCCGGCGACTGCGACATCCACCTCTCGTGCGCCCGCTGCAGCAACGGCACCGTCGGCCTGTGCGGCGGCGACCACCGGCTGGTCCTGCCGGCGGCCGACGACTGCATCTCGCTCCTGCTCGGCTCCCGCGCCCGGTACCTCGAGGAGCACGGCGCGCAGCCGGGCACCTACTACTACACGCGCGGCTGGATCGACTTCATCGACGACCCGTACAAGGAGTACCTGAAGATCGTCCCCAGGTACGGCGAGGAGAAGGCGGTCCACGTGGCCCAGCTCATCATGGAGCACTACACGCGCGTGGCCGTCATCGAGACGCCCGGCGTGCGCGGGCTGGACGACAAGCGCGCCTACCTGAAGACGGTGAGTAGCTTCTACGACCTGCCGCTCGAGCACCTCACGGGCTCCCTGCGGTTCCTCGAGAAGCTGGTGGCCGGGCCGCACGACGAGGAGTTCATCGTCGTGGAGGCCGGCGACGCGCTGGACGAATCCCGCTTCTGGTCGCTCTCGGGCGTCTGAGGCCGGCAGCGCGGTGCGCCTGGTCTCCGACATCCGAGCCGATTCCCCAGCTCGTTGGCGCCGCCCTCGTCAGCTCGCCTTCGGAGACTGATCAACTCCCGCCGTCCGGCTTCTTCCTCGCCGCCGGCTTCTTTGGAGTCGGCTTCTTCTTTGGAGTCGGCTTCTTCTTTGGAGTCGGCTTCTTCCCGGCTGCCGGCTGTTCGGCCGGGGCCTTCCTGTTCGCCACCGGCGCCTCCGCGGCCTCAGGCGCGTCGGCACCGACTTCGGCGGTCGCGCCCTCGGCGGGATCGGCCGGGGCCTCTTCCGGCGCGGCGTCGTGCGCCGCGCGAGCCGCGCGCCGCGCCGCTCGCTCCGCCGCGCCCCGCGTCCCCGCGGTCTCCGCCGGCTCCCGCCCCGTCGCCGCGGGCTCCGCCCCGGCCGCCGGCGCCTCCGCCTCGGCGGCCGGCCCGGCGGCGCGCTCGGCGTTCGCCAGCTGCACCGCGTGCGCGTAGGCCAGCTGCAGCTGAGCCAGGGCGTCGTGCAGGTCATGCGCCTCGCTGCGGCCGCCCTCGGCGTCAAGGACGCCGAGGACCGCGCGCAGCAGTTCGATGGACAGGCGCACGTCCTCGAGGTCCCTGATGGACCGCGTCTCGTCCGACAGCCCGAGTTTGGGCGAGCAGAAGTTCACCAGACCGATCGCCATGTCGCGCGCGACATCCACGGCATGGACGCTCCTGAGCTGCTCCAGCAGCGCCCGTGCGCGCTCCTCGTCGGTGAGGACTCTCTCGTTGTCCGCGGGCTCGCTCATGTCCGTTCTCCCTGCATATCCTGGCTCTGCGTGATGGAACTCTCGCGCGCGGCCGCCACCGTCCCGGCGTACACCTCGCGCAGACTCTTACCCTCGAGGTGAGCTCGAGACTGCTGCTGCGCCCCGTTGCCGTCACGAAGCATGCGCTCCACGTCCGCCAGGTGCGGGCTCAGCCCGATGGCGTCGGCGTAGGGAGCAGCCAACTCGACGAGGTGCCGCACGGCGTCCGTGGCCTGCAACTCCTCGCCCATGGCCCAGTCCACAAGCTTGCCGTCCAGCCCGTGGCGGATGGCCCGCCACAGGTTCTCCTCGATGTAGCGGGTCTCCAGGATCGGCAGCGGCATGCCCTCGTCGTAGACCCGCCCCAGGTGCGCGATCAGGCCCACCGTCAGGGACGAGATCGCAAGACTCTGCCAGGCCTCCGTCTGGGCGTCGCAGATGCGCACCTCCACCGTACCGAAGCGGTGGTGCGGCCGCACCGACCACCAGATCTGCGTGAACTCCTGGATGCAGTTGGTGTCGACCAGCTCCTCGTAGAAGCTCCGGTGCTCCGCCCAGGTGCCGAACACGTCGGGGATGCCGCAGCGCGGGAACATGCGCACGAACGTCTGCGTTCGCGCCGAGTGCAGCTGCGTCCACACATCCTCGATGAAGGGGGAGTTGGCGGAGAGCGCGAGCAGGTGCGGAAGGTACGTGCGCAACGCGTCGCACACGGCCACCGCCTTGTCGCGGCCGCGTACCCCCACGTGCACGTGCGCCGCCCAGGTGTTGTTGCGCCAGGCCACGTACTTGAGACGATCCTCGACCAGCCGGTAGTGCGGTGTGTCGATGATCTGCTGGTCCTTCCAACCTGAGAAGGGATGCGTACCGGTAGAGCCGAGCGCGTACCCCTGTTCGTCGGCGTGGACGAACAGCTCGGCGCGGTTGAGCAGGAGCTGCTTCGCCGCCTGCCCGAAATGCAGCGTGCGCGGGGTGCTCACCTCGATCTCGGAGGTGAGCAGCTCGCCGGCGATGCGCTCGCGCAGGCGCGGCGGCGCCGAGTCACGCAGGGCCTCGAAGGCGCCGGTGAGCGCGAGCGTCTCCCGGTCGAGCACCTGGAACTCCTCCTCGAGACCGAGGTCGAGGTCGAGCGCGTTCTCGAAGCGCGCCTCGACCTCTTCGAAGTATGCGTCGTGATCGGTCCTCATCGAGGAGCACTCTACCGAATACGGACGGGCTTGGCACTCGTGTGGATCGGCGCGCCGCGCGAGTGCGGGGCCCCGTACGCGGGACGGCCGCCGGCGGGGCTCACGAGCCCGTCCGGCGGCCGTCCCGGTCTGGCGCGGGCGCGCCCGACCGCGGCGCCCCGCTCCGGTCAGTCGGCGGGCGCCGGCGCCCTCACCTTCAAGTCCTTGACGATGAAGACGGGAGCGGCCGGGTCGGTGCGGTCGATGATGCCGCGGACCTTCACCTTGCCGTTCACCGGGACCTCGGCGAGCGTGATGGCGACCGCGCCGTCACCGGTGAGCAGGCGGACCTTGGCGCTCAGGAGGACGGTCATCGTCGCCTCCTTGCCCCGGAACGCGCGCACCGTCCTGGTACCGGCCTTGACCTTGACCGTGACGGTGCCGGCCGTCGTGTCCGTGGCGTTGGCGTCGACGGCCACGACCGTCCCGACCAGGTTGAACTTGGCTTTGCCGTGCTTCCAGCCGCCGCCCGGGGCGCCGGCGACGGCCAGCGGCACGAGCGTCAGCGCGAGCGCGGCGACGGCGGCGATGAGGAGTAGTCTTTTCACGGGCGACCTCCTACGGTCCTACGGGTCGTGAGCCACAGCTGGAGTGGTTCCTCACAGGCCTTAACGGTCGGGAGAGGCTGACCTTACGCAGACGCACTGTTCTCACGTCACCCGGCCTGACAACGGCGCCTGCGCACAGACCTGCCACAGGCGGGAAACCCTCCGCGGAACGTCCCTGCAGGCGCGCCGTCGGAGGGGTTGCGCGTCGCCCCAATCCCTGTAGCATTACCGCGGCGCGAGGCAGGACCACGCGCCGCGCGAGGCATGGTAGGGGAAAGGAGGCCTCGTGAGACTCAGCCTTGTTCCGAAGGAACACGACTACTTCCGCCTGTTCTCGGAGCTGGCCGCGAACCTGGACGCCGCGGCCCAACTGCTCGTCAAGTTCATGACGGACGGCGACCGCAAAGGCGTGGCGGCGGCCATCCTCGAGCACGAACATGTGGGCGACAAGATCGTCCACGACATCATCCGCAAGCTCAACAAGTCGTTCATCACGCCCATCGACCGTGAGGACATCTACGACCTCGTCGCGACCACGGACGAGATCCTCGACAACATCGAGGCAGCCGCCGACATGGTCATCCTCTACCGCGTCGGCGAGATCACCGAGCAGGCACGCCGGCAGGCCGAGGTGATCGCCAAGGCCACGCCCCTGCTCAAGGAGTGCATGGACAACCTCGAGAAGCCCAAGGGCCTCGACGAGCGCATCATCGCCATCAACAGCCTCGAGAACGACGGCGACCGCATCCTGCGCGACGCCATGGCGAGCCTGTTCGACGGCGAGATGCAGTGCACCGACATCATCAAGTGGAAAGACATCTACGAGATCCTCGAGGCGGCGATCGACGAGTGCGAGCACGTTGCCAACGTCATCGAGAGCATCGTCCTCAAGCACAACTGAGCTGAGCCGGGGCAATGGTCCTTCTCATCGCGATCATCGCCCTCGCCCTCGTCTTCGATTACACCAACGGGTTCCACGACACCGCCAACGCCATCGCTACCTCAGTGTCGACGCGCGCCCTCTCGCCGCGCACCGCCGTCCTCATGGCGGCGATCCTGAACATGGTCGGCGCCCTGGTCTCCACCAGCGTGGCAAAGACGGTGGGCGAGGGGCTCGTCGACACCGACCTCGTCTCCCTCGAGGTCGTGCTGGCCGCCCTGGTCGGAGCGGTGTTCTGGAACTTCGCCACCTGGTACTTCGGCATCCCGTCGAGTTCCTCGCAGGCGCTCTTCGGCGGCCTCATCGGCGCGATGATCGCCAGCGCCGGCGTCGAGGGCGTCATCTGGAGCGGCGTCTTCGAGAAGATCATCCTCCCGATGATCGGCTCTCCAGTCATTGGCTTCCTCACAGCGTGGCTGCTCATGACCGGGCTGATCTGGCTGGTGCGCAAGCGCCAGCAGGCGCCGGTCAACCTGTGGTTCCGGCGCCTGCAGCCCATCTCGGCGGGCTTCATGGCCTTCTCGCACGGCGCCAACGACGCCCAGAAGACGATGGGCATCATCACGCTGGCACTGTTCGCCAGCGGCAAGCTCGAGACCTTCGAGATCCCGCTCTGGGTGACCATCGTGTGTGCGCTCGCGATGGCCCTGGGCACCTACTCGGGCGGCTGGCGCATCATCCACACGCTGGGCTCCAAAGTCATCAAGCTCGACCCCATCCACGGGTTCGCTGCCGAGACCGCCGCCGCGAGCGTCATCCAGGTGGCCACCCACTTCGGCTTCCCCGTGTCGACCACGCACACCATCACGGCGGCGATCATGGGCGTCGGTTCCACGCAGCGCCTCTCCGCGGTGCGCTGGGGCGTCGCCGGCAACATCATCACCGCCTGGATACTCACGCTGCCGGCGGCCGGCCTCGTCGCCGCCGGCGTCTACCTCGCCGGCCACACCCTCTTCTGACGGCCGCCGGCCTGCCGCCGCGCGCCTCCGCGACGATTGACCGAACGTAACTATTACGTTAGCGTCGTGTCCGACCACTCGCGCCCGGCGATGCCGCCGGACCGTCTGTCTACCCGCCCCGCGACCCGGACCCGCCCATGACCCGTGTGTTCAACCGGGGAGAGCTGAAGCTGGCGCTCCTCTCCGTGATCGCCTCACTCGGCGAAGGGCACGGCTATGCGATCATGCAGGAGCTGCAGCGCCGGGTCGGCAGCCAGTGGCGCCCCAGCCCCGGCGCCATCTACCCGGCGCTGGTGGCCCTCGAGGGAGCCGCCCTCATCAGCTCCGACGAGCGCGAGGGCCTGCGCCTCTACCGGCTCACGGAGTCAGGCCGGGCCGAGCTCGGCACCCTCGACGCCGGCCCGGCCTGGCGAGACATCTCCCGCCGTGCCCACGCACGGCGTCCGCGCGTGACCCTGGGCAAGCTCCTGGACCGTTTCCAGCTGGGCCTGCCCCGGCGCGTGGACCTGAGTCCCGAGCAGGCCGAGAGCATCGACGCGGCGCTCACGCGCACGCGCAGCGACATCGTCGCCATCCTCGAAGAAGGAGCAGAGCATGGATGAGTTCGGGAAGGCCGCGCTGCGCGAGCGCGAGGCGGTCCGCATCGCCCGGCGCCAGTGGTTCTGGATGGACCTTATCGTCTGGGCCGCCATCAGCGTCTTCCTGTTCGTCATCTGGCTGCTCGCCGGCGCGGGGTTCCCGTGGTTCGTGATCCCCGTCGGCGCATGGGGCATCGTGGTGGTCGCCCACGCCGCCTTCGCCTTCGTGCTGCGCAGCCCCGAGGACATCCTGCTCGAGCGCGAGCAGCGCGAGCGCGCGGACCGGTCGGCGCAGGAGCGGGCGCGCAACGGCGATGGTTGCGAGTAACGTAACTGTTACGTTATGGTCTTACTCGACGCCTCTCGGCGTCATCAGTACGAGCCGTTGTCCGGACGCGGCCTGTCTGTCTATCATCAGGCACCCGGCGATCGCTCTGTTCCAAGGAGCCACATGAAGATCCGACTCATCGAGCCAGAACCCCCGGGGATGCACGTCTGGGCCAAGGTCCTCCTGCCGCGCCTCGGGCTGCCAATCATCGCCGCCGCGCTCAAACAGCAGGGGCACGACGTGCTCGTCTACAACCCCACTATGGCGCCCATCGACTGGGACGACGTCAACACCTCGGACCTCGTGGGGCTCTCAAGCACCACGTCCACGGCGACGACGGCATACGAGTTCTCCGACGGGCTGCGCGCCAGGGGGATCCCCACGGTCATCGGAGGATCGCACGTCACCTTCATGGCGGACGAGGCGCTGGAACACGTGGACTACGTGGCGCGCGGCGAGGGCGGCGAGCGGCTCATGCTCGAGCTCATCGAGGTGCTGGCCGGCGAGCGCAAGCTCGACTCGATCGCCGGCCTGTCCTACACGCGGGACGGCGTGGTCGTGCACAACCCGACGCGCGAGGCCTGCGCCGACCTCGACACCCTGCCCTTCCCGGACCTGCGCCTGGTGGTGGGCAGCGACAAGATCAGCACCGTGCCCATCATGACCAGCTGGGGCTGCCCGTTCGACTGCACCTTCTGCTCGGTCACGGCCATGTTCGGCAAGAAGTACCGCTTCCGCAGCGCCGAGAGCGTCATCGCGGAGCTCAAGGACAAGCGGCCGCAGCTCATCTTCTTCTACGACGACAACTTCGCCGCCAACAAGAAGCGACTCAAGAAGCTCCTCAGCATGATGATCGACGAGGGCTTGGCCGTACCCTGGTCGGCGCAGGTGCGCGCGGACGTCGTCCGCGACCCCGAATTGCTCGACCTCATGCAGCGCTCGGGCTGCCACCTCGTCTACCTGGGCCTGGAGTCGGTCAGCCAGGAGACGCTTGACAACTACGAGAAGGCGCAGACCGTCGACGACATCCGCCAGGCGATCAAGGTCCTCCACCAGTACGGCATCAAGAGCCACGGCATGTTCGTGCTCGGCGCGGATACGGACGACGTGCAGACCGTGCGCGACACCGTGACGTTCGCCAAGGACAACCGCATCGACACTGTGATGCTCAACATTCTCACGCCTCTGCCCGGCACGGTGCAGTTCAAGGAGATGGAGGCGGAGGGGCGCATCTTCGACAAGCGCTGGGAGCTTTACGATGCGCACCACGTGGTGTTCGAGCCGCGCCGCATGACCCCGTACGAACTGCAGATCGAGACGCTGCGCGGCTACATGCGCTTCTACTCGGTGCGCACCTGGCTCAAGTACGTCTTCACGTTCCAGTTCACCAAGCGCCTGCTGTTCCACGGCTGGGGCATGGTGATCATCCGCAGCTGGCGCAGGGACGCGCGCAACAAGGCGTTCATCAAGGCGCTCAAGCGCATGTCGCCGCGGCCGACCCCACGCGGCACCGTGCGCGGCTAGGCCCAACGTCCCCGGCGTCGGCCGAACGACGTGTACCGGCGCCGCGGGGCCGCCGTCCGCAGCGTGGACGCGTCCCGCGCAGCGGGCCGCTGTGGTTGTAAGCGAACGGCCCGGATGTTAAGGTCTCGTACTTGAGTTCGGTGAGTGCAGAGTACCCGGGACCTCACCTCAGCGAGGGCGCCGCGCAAGGGTGCCGCGCCCAAAAGGAGGCGATGCAGTGAACGGCAATCGACGGATCGTCACGCTCTCCGCCCTTCTCGGCACTCTCCTCCTCTCCCTCCTCTTCACAACCACTTCTCTCGCCTCCCCCATCACCAGCAAGAAAGCACAGCTGCGCGAGGTGCAGGCCAAGCTCCAGACCGTCTACGACAAGGTCGACATGGCCGTGGAGAAGTACAACCAGGCCACATCGCAGCTCGAGACCGTCCAGGGGCAGATCAAGGAGAATGAACGGCTGCTCAAGGTGGCCGAGTACAACATCGAGGTCGCCAACCGGCAGCTCTCGGCCCGCGCCGAGAACATGTACCGCTCGCGCGACGTCGGCGTCGTCGACGTGCTCTTCGCGGCCAACAGCTTCGACGACCTGGTCACCCAGCTCAACCTCATGGAGCGGCTCGGCAACAGCGACGTCGACACCGTGAAGAGCATCTCCGCCTACCAGCAGGACATCAAGGACCGCCGGGTCAAGCTCGACGCCGACAAGAAGGCTGCAGCGAGGCTGGTCGATGAGGCGGCCACGCAGAAGGCCGAGGTCGTCGCCCTCGAGAACAAGCTCGAGCAGATGACGGCCGGGATCAAGTCCGACATCCAGCGCCTGCAGCGGCAGGCTGCGGCGCGGGCGCAGGCCGCCGCTCAGGCGGCGCAGAACACGGGCGGCTCCGCCAGTGGCGGGGCAGGGGGTGGCGGTACGGTCATCGACCCCGGCGGGTCCGGCCACTCGGCGGTGGTCGCCATCGCCCAGCGCTACCTCGGCGTGCCGTACGTGTACGGCGGCGCCAGCCCCAGCGGCTTCGACTGCAGCGGTCTCACCATGTACTGCTACGGTCAGATCGGTATCGGCCTGGCGCACGGCGCCACCGCCCAGCAGCAGTCCAGCACCCCCGTCCCGCTGAACGCGCTGCAGCCAGGAGACCTCGTGTTCTTCGGCAACGCCAGCTACAGCGGCCACGTCGGCATCTACGTCGGCGGCGGCAGCATGATCCACGCCCCGCACACCGGCGCCGTGGTGAGCTACGGCTCCATCAGCGGCGCCTGGATCGGTGGCCGGCCCTGATCTACCGCGAGCCTGAGGGCGCGTTCCCACAAGTGGGTAGGGAACGCCCCCTCAGGCTCGAATACGTCTGCACCCCGAACCGGCAACAGCGACCGCACGTCTCCCCACAGCGGCGACGGCGGAGGTACAGCACCGAGTGACCCAGCGCAGCACACTTTTCAGGATCACCCTCCTCGCCGTTTTCGGCGTGGTGGCGGTCACGCTCGTCGCCGCCCCAGCGGCTTCCGCGACGGGCTCCGTGACCAAGGCCAAGGAGCGCCTGCGCGAGGTCGAGGCGCGCCTCAGCGAGGTCTCCACCCAGTCCGAGATCGCCGTCGAGAAGTACAACCAGGCTTCGGCCCAGCTCGAGACCGTGCAGGCCAAGATCGACGAGAACCAGAGGCAGCTCGAGACCGCGCGCAAGAACCTCGAGGAGGCCAACCGGCAGCTCATGCTCCGCGCCGAGAGCATCTACAAGTCGCGCGACGTGGGCGTGATCGACGTCGTCTTCCAGGCGGACAGCTTCGACGAGCTCATCAGCCAGATGGACATGATGGAGCGGCTCGGCAACAGCGACGTCGACACCGTCCACGCCATCGCCGACTACAAGCGCGACATCAGGGACCGCCGCATCCGCCTCAAGGCGGACGAGAAGGCGGCCGCCCGACTCGTCGCCGAGCGCGAGCAGCACAAGAACGAGCTCATCGCCCATCAGTCGGAGCTGGAGGGCCTCACCGGCAAGATCAGGAAGCAGATCAAGAAGCTCAAGGCGCAGGCCAGGCTCCGCGCCCAGCTGGCGCTCACCGGGTACTCGGGCCCCATCCCCGAGGTCGACCCCAACAGCCCCGGCCATCCCGAGATCATTGAGATCGCCAAGCGCTACTTCGGCGTACCCTACGTGTGGGGCGGAGCCAGCCCGAGCGGGTTCGACTGCAGCGGCCTCGTCATGTACTGCTATGCGCAGATCGGCGTGAACCTCTATCACGGCGCCACCATGCAGCAGCGTGCGAGCTCGCCGGTCGCCCTCACGGACATGCAGCCGGGCGACCTCATCTTCTTCGGCAACGCCAGCTTCAGCCACCACGTGGCCATCTTCGTGGGAGGTTCCACCTGCATCGAGGCCCCGCGCACCGGCGACGTGGTCCGCTACGGCGACTGGACCGGCCGCGGCGCCTGGATCGGCGGGCGCCTCTAGGCGCGGCCGCTCCAGAGGATGCGGAAGTCATCTTCCACGGACCGTGACCCGGGCAATCGCAGGAATTGCCGTTCAGGGAGTAAGCTTTTGCGCGGTTCTGCCGAATCTACGTGACGGAGAGAGAACCCGAGCGACTGGGGCTGCGGATGAAACCGATCGATGACCTGCTGAGCGAGATGATGGCGCGCAACGCGTCGGACCTGCACATCAAGGCGGGGAGCCCGCCGGTCATCCGCGTGGACGGCGAGCTCGTGCTCCTGGACGAGCCGTCACTCACCCCCGAGGACACCAAGGACGTGGCGGCGTCCATCATGACCGACAAGCAGATCCGCCGCTTCAGCGAGCACAACGAGATCGACTTCGCCTACTCGGCGGCCAACCTGGGACGCTTCCGCGTCAACGTCTTCCGTCAGCGCGGCAGCATCAGCGTGGCGATGCGCCAGGTGACCATCAAGATTCCGTCGTTCGAGGAACTGCACCTCCCCGAGATCATCAAGCGACTGGCCCTCGAGCCCCGCGGCCTCGTGCTGGTCACCGGCACCACCGGCTCGGGCAAGACGACCACACTCGCGGCGATGATCGACCACATCAACAACACCATGCGTCGGCACATCGTCACCGTAGAGGATCCCATCGAGGTGCTGCACAAGGACAAGAAGTCCATCATCAATCAGCGCGAGATCGGCCTCGATACGGACACGTACGCGTCGGCGCTCAAATACGTGCTGCGCCAGGACCCTGACGACATTCTCATCGGCGAGATGCGCGACCCCGAGACCGTCTCGGCGGCGCTCACGGCGGCCCAGACCGGCCACTTCGTGATGAGCACGCTGCACACCATCGACGCGACCGAGACGATCAACCGCATCATCGACTTCTTCCCTCTGCACCAGCAGAAGCAGGTTCGCATCATGCTCGCCGGCACGCTCAAGGGCATCATCAGCCAGCGCCTCCTGGTACGCGCCGACGGCCAGGGCCGCGTGCCCGCCATCGAGATCATGGTGTGCACCAACCGCATCCGTGACTTCATCCTCGACCCCGAGCAGTCTGGGCTCATCCCGGACGCCATCAAAGAAGGCGACTTCTACGGGATGCAGACGTTCGATCAGGCACTGCTCAATCTTTACGAAGAGGGGCTCATCACGCTTGCCGACGCGGCGCAGGTGGCGAGCAACCCGCACGACTTCAAACTACTCGTCCAGTCCCAAGGCCACGACGTGAGCCTCATGACCTTCTGAGCGGACGAGCGCGGCCAGGAGAAGAGACGGGCGGGACGGCCTCGCGGGCCACCCCGCCCGTCTCTTTGTTCGACACGAGGAGCGCCGCCCCGGCGCCTCAGGACGGGACGCGCCGCCCCTCGAGGTGCAGGTCGACCTTGCGCTTGATGCGCTGCAGCGCGTTGTCCACGGTCTTGCAGTCGCAGCCGAGCTCGCCGGCGATGCGCTCGTAACTCAGTCCCTGCAGGTACAGGCGCAGCACCTTGCCCTCCAGCTCGGAGAGCATGTTGGTGAGGCAACTCGTAAGGCTGTCGACCTCCTCCGAGCTTATGACCTGATTGACCGGGTCGTGGGTCGTGGGGCCCGGCAGGACGTCGGCGAGCGAGCAGTCGCCGTCGTCCGAAGAGTCGTTGGGAGACTGGCTGAACGAGAGGTAGCCGTTGAGCGGCACGTGCTTCTGGCGGGTCGCCGTCTTGATGGCGGTGATGATCTGGCGCGTGATGCAGAGCTCCGCGAAGCTGCGGAAGCTGGCGAGGCGGTCGTCACGGTAGTCCCGGACCGCCTTGTACAGCCCCAGCAGGCCCTCCTGGATGAGGTCCTCGGCGTCGCCGCCGGCGAGGAAGTACGAACTCGCCTTGAGACGTACGAACTGGTGGTAACGGACGATGAGTGCGTGCAGCGCCGCCTGGTTCCCCCGACGGTACGCCTGTACGAGCGCGAAGTCCGAACTCTCGCTGAAGAGTTGAGGGTTGTGAGACGACCCCGCGCCGCGCCTGTGGTCGGCCTGGCGAGCCATTCGTGAACCCCACCTTCGCTCCGTTTGCCCCTGCACGTCCCCGCTTTTCCCCCCGGGACGTCCTACTCCGGCTTGTGACGCAGCTCCTCGAGACGCCTTAAAGTCTCAGGGTCAACTTTATCCTCAAGCCTCGAGGGCATTCTAGTGGAGTCTGGGGCAGAGTCAAGAGCCTGCCTGTTGTGCCGATCGTCTCCCTGGAGCTCGTTCCCGAGCTCCAGCGGCGTCATGCGGCTCACGCCGGCCCGGGAGGCCGTGCGCTGCACCTCCTGGTCGGCGGAGACGACCACGATCTGCGTGTCGGCCGGTTGGCCGGCGATGCGGCGGGCGATGAGCGTGTCTGCCGTGAAGCGCCCGCCGGCGAACACGACCTCGACGGGCGCGCCCTTGATGGGCTCGCTGCTGGTGCTGAGCGCGCCGCTGCCGTCGAAGACCAGCACGGCCCGCGCCCCGCGCAGCGCGGCGAAGCTCGCGAGCCTGTCGGTGAGCCAGTCGCGGCGCGCGAAGATCTCCTCTTTGCCCGCGCCGCGGAACAGCGCGTGCAGCACGTTGTATCCGTCGACGATGAAGAGTGTGCCGCTCACCGGCGACGCCCGCCCTCTCGCTCGCTTGTCTGCGCCGCGTCCCGCTGCCGCCGCGCCTCGTAGAGCAGGAGCGCGGCGGCCACGCTCACGTTGAGGCTCTCCACCGGGGGCTCCATCGGGATCGAGAGCAGGACGTCACAGGTGCGCGCCACGAGCGGCCTGAGGCCACGGCCCTCAGCGCCGGCGACGAGCACGACGCGCCCGGTGAGGTCGGTCTGCAGGTAGGAGGCCTCCGCCTCGCCGGCGGCCCCGTAGATCCAGAAGCCGGCGTCTCGCGCGCGCTGCAGGAAGGACACCACGTTGGTGACCTGCGCGACTGGCAGGTACTCCAGCGTGCCGGCCGAGGCCTTGACCGCCGCCGGCGTGACGCGAGCGGAGCGGTGCCTGGGCACCACGAGCCCGCCGGCGCCTGCGGCCAGGGCGGTGCGCGCGACGGCTCCGAGGTTGTGCGGGTCGGTGACCTCGTCGAGGACGACAAGCACGTCGGCCCGCAGCAGCGTGTCAGGATCCGCGTACGGGTAGCCGTCAGCCTGGAGGGCGACGCCCTGGTGTTCGCGCGTGCCGAGCAGCTCATCGAGCTGGCGCGCACTCACCGTGTCCACCGGGAGGTCCTCCGGCACGAGGCCGGCCACGGCGTCGAGAGCCGGCGGCGTGGCGGCGAGCTTGTGGACCCGCCGCCGGGAGCCGTCGCCGAGGGCCGCCTTGACCACGTTGCGCCCGTACAGCCACTCCACGGCGCTCACCCCCGGCGCCTGTACACTGGCGACATGCCCATCGACATCTCCCCCGGCTCGTTCGCGGCCGTGACCATCGCCGCGCTCTTCTGGTGGACGGTGCTCTCGCCGGCCGCGCTGCTCGCGGTCGTCGCGCTCTGCGGCCGCAGGCCGCGCTGGCGGGGCGCGCTGACGTTCGTGGTGCTCGTGCCGCCGCTGCTGACGCTGCTGCCTGTGGCCGTCATGCGCGGCGGCCTCGCCGCGGCCGCGGCCGCGGCGGCGGCGCTCGTCATCGGCGGCGCGCTCGCCCTCACCGTCGCGAGCCTGCGTCGGGCGGCGGGCGACCCGGCGCACGCCGATGGGTACGCCACGGCCGCGCTGCTCGCCGGCGTGGCCGGCGTCATGACCGGCTCGGCCGCGCTCATCCTGGCGCGTCTCTTCTGACGCCTCCGGCCGTCACCGGCCATCACCGACCTCCGCTCCCTGGCGCTTCTTCTTCACCACCTGCGTGCCCTGCGGCGTGTCGCGCACCTCGAACCCCGCCGCCTGCATCTCGTTGCGCAGCCGATCGGCCTCGGACCAGTGCTTCTCGGCGCGGTGGTGGTCGCGCAGCACGCAGGCGTAGGAGGCGTCGTCGCAGACGAGCCTGTCCGCGTACACCAGCGTGACGTCGTCCCAGCGACCCTCCTCCGCCAGCCTGGCTGCCGGCAGCAGCGCGACGCCGCCGAGCACGCAGGCCGCGGCGTCGTCGCCGGCCACCGTACCGGCGCCGGTGAGCTCCGCGCCCGCTACGGGCACCGGGACCAGGAGCACGGCGAGCGACTCGCGCAGGACCTGCCCTACGGTGAGGAGCGCCTCGGTGTCCAGCGGGGAGTCGCCCCGGTCCACCTCCGTGAGGTAGCGATGCATCTCGCCGACTAGGCCGAAGAGCTCACCGATCGCGCCGGCGGTGTTGAGGTCGTCGTCCATGCGCTCGGAGAACGCGAGGCGCGCGGCCTCCGCCCGGAGTGTCAGATCCGGGCACTCGCCGCGCGCCGCCGCCTTCGCGGCGTTGGCCACGCGGAAGTCGATGTCGTCGAGTGCACCCGTGAGTCTCTCGTAGGCGGCCTTTGCCTCGTCCAGCTTCTCGGTGCTGAACTCCAGTGGACTGCGGTAGTGCGTCGTCAGGAAGTAGACGAGCACCACGGCCGGGTCGTACTGGTCGAGCACCTCGCGCAGCAGGAAGATGTTGCCCACGCTCTTGGCCATCTTCTCGCCCTCATTGCGTATCATCCCGTTGTGCATCCACACCTTGGCGAACGGCAGGCCCGCCGCCTCGCTCTGGGCGATCTCGTTCTCGTGGTGCGGGAAGATGAGGTCGCGGCCGCCGCCGTGCACGTCGAACCCGGCGCCGAGATAGCGCAGGCCCATGGCGGAACACTCGATGTGCCAGCCCGGCCGGCCCATGCCCCAGGGGCTCTCCCAGGCCGGCTCGCCCGGCTTGGCGGCCTTCCAGACGGCGAAGTCCAGCGGGTCGGCCTTGCCGGGCTCGTTATCGACACGCACGCCCTCCTCGAGCTGGTCGATCCGCTGTTTGCTGAGCTTGCCGTACTCGTCGAAGCTGCGCACCTTGAAGTACACGCTACCGTCGGCCTGGTAGGCGTGCCCAGCGGCGACGAGCCGGCCGACGAGGTCGATGATCTCGGCGATGGTCTCGGTGGCCTTGGGCTCGACGTCGGGGCGGGGGATGCCCAGCCGGGCGGTGTCCTCGACGTAGGCAGCAGTGTACTCCTCCGCCACCGCCGCCGACTCGCGTCCTTCGTCGTTGGCCTTCTTGATGATCTTGTCGTCCACGTCGGTGATGTTGGTCACCAGCGTGACGTCAAGGCCGCGGTGCGACAGCCACGAGCGCAGGACGGCGAACGTGACGTAGGGACGGGCGTTGCCGACGTGCACCAGGTTGTAGACCGTGGGACCACAGCAGTAGATGCCGGCCTTGCCGGCGTCGCGAGGCTCAAACGGCTCCTTCTGCTGGGTCAGTGAGTTGAAGAGGCGGATCACGGCAGGTCTCCCGGTGTTGAGGTGGGCTCACCGGGTCCGGTGAGGATGTGGTCGAGTCGCACGAGGGCGGTCTCGCGATGGAGCGCGGCGAGCACGAAGGGCAGCTCCGGGCCGTGCTCGGCGGACGTGAGCGCGATGCGCAGCGGCATGAGCAGGTCGCGGGCTCCGATGCCCTGCTCCTTGCCCCAGGCGCGATAGGTGGCGAGGAGCTCGCGGGCGCCGGCGGGCGTGAGCCACTCCGGCGCCGCCGCACGCAGCGCGCGGATGAACGCAAGCTGCGGCGCGGCCGCGAGCGCAAGGGCGAGCAGCGCGTCCGGCGGTGGAGGAGGCGCAAGCACCTCCGCCGCGGCGGCCGGCGCGTCGCCGTAGCGCACCAGCGACGGCTGGAGGGCGGCCGCGAGCGCGGCCGCCGCCTGCGGCGGCGTGCCGGCCGGCAGCCGCTCCGCAAAGCGGCGCTCGTGCTCCTCCGGCGTAAGCGCCATGATGCGCTCATGGTCGAGCCAGTCCAGCTTGGCGAGGTCGAACACCGCCGGGCTCGGCGACAGCTTGTCCGGCGCGAAGTCGCGGATGAGTCGGTCGAGCTCCAGCACCTCGTCCTCGCCGTGCGACCACCCGAGCAGCGCCAGGTAGTTCACGATCGCCTCGGGCAGGTAGCCGAGCTCGCGGTAGTCGCCCACCGCCGTGGCGCCGTGCCGCTTGCTGAGCTTGCCGCCGTCCGGCCCCAGGACCATGGAGTGGTGGGCCCAGCGCGGCACCGGCCCGCCGAGCGCCTCGAACAGGAGCTGCTGGCGGGCGGTGTTGGTGAGGTGATCGTCGCCGCGAATGACGTGCGTGACGCCCATGTCGCGGTCGTCGACGACGGTGGCGAAGTTGTAGCCGGCCACGCCGTCGGAGCGAACGATGATGGGGTCGCTGAGCGCGTCCGCGCCGATCACGACCCGCCCGCGGATCAGGTCGTCCACGACGACCTCCCCCGCGGGCACCTTGAAACGCACGGCCGCCGGCTCGCCGGCGTCCAGCCGGCGGCGTACCTCTGCCCGCGGCAGGGCCAGACAGCGCCGGTCGTAGCGTGGCGTGCGGCCTGAGGCCAGCGCCTCGCGGCGCAGCTCATCGAGGCGCTCCTGCGGGCAGAAGCAGCGGTAGGCAAGACCGGCGTCGAGGAGCTCTCCCGCCGCGGCGCGGTGCCGCTCCAGACGCTCGCTCTGCCGGTAGGGGCCGGAGGGACCTCCGACGTCCGGCCCCTCGTCCCACGCGAGCCCCAGCCAACGCAAGTCGGCCATGATACTCGCCTCGAGCGCCGCGTCGGAGCGCGCGGCGTCCGTGTCGTCGACACGGAGGATGAACGAGCCGCCGGTGTGCCGGGCGAACAGGAAGTTGTAGAGCGCGGTGCGTGCCGAGCCGATGTGCAGCGTGCCGGTGGGGCTCGGCGCGAAGCGTACTCTCACTGTCTGGTCGAGGGTGATATCCGCTCCTCGGGAGGCCTTGTTTCCCCTGCAAACAGGTCGAGTCTATCACCCCGCCTTGGTATGCTTGCGGCCGTGATGCGGCGGGCGCCCCGCCCGCCGCGGGGAGGGGAGGACCGCGTGCCGTACGACCAGCGGGAGACACCGTACCTCGACGCCGCGCTGCGCTATCGCGCCACCGGCTACACGCCGTTCCACACGCCGGGACACAAGCTCGGCAAGGGGGCGCCTGCGGGCCTGCGCGAGTTCATGGGCGCCCAGGCGCTCGGGGTCGATCTCGCCATGGCCGGCGGCGTAGAGGACACGCGCGAGTCCACCGGCCTCATCCGCCTCGCCGAGGACTACGCCGCGGAGGCGTGGGGGTCAGACCGCGCCTGGTTCCTCGTCAACGGGTCCACCAGCGGTATCCACGCCCTCCTCCTCACCCTGTGCTGCCCCGGCGACACCGTCATCGTGCCGCGCAACGCCCACAAGTCGATGCTCGCCGGACTCATCTTCACCGGCGCCACGCCGCTCTACATGGAGCCGGCCATCGACCCCGTCTGGGGCATCCCGCTCCAGGTACGCACGTCCGACGCGCTGGCGGCGCTCCGTGAGGCCCCCACGGCCCGCGCGCTCTTCGTCACCTCGCCCACGTACAACGGCCTCGGCGCCGACCTCCCGGCGATCGGCAAGCTCGCCCACGACGCCGGCGTGCCGTTCGTCACCGACCAGGCGTGGGGGCCTCACCTGCGCTTCTGCCCCGAGCTGCCGGGCGACGCGATGACGGCCGGCGCGGACGCGGCGGTCGTGAGCACCCACAAGCTCATCAGCGGCCTCACCCAGTCGTCGGTGCTCATGGCGAGCGGCGAGCGCGTCAACCTGGCGCGGCTGGACGGCATGGTGCACATGACCCAGAGCACCAGCCCGCAGGTGCTCATGTACGTCAGCATCGATGCCGCGCGGCAGCAGATGGCCGTGAGCGGCGCCGAGCTGTGGCGCGGGGCCATCGAGCTCGCCGACTGGGCGCGCGGGCAGATCTCCGCGCTGCCCGGCCTGCGCTGCCTCGGCTCCGAGATGCTGGCGCGCGACGGTGTCGTGGAGTTCGACCCCACCCGTCTCACCATCTCCGCCTGCGACGTCGGCTTGAGCGGCTTCCAGCTCGAGACCGCCCTGCGGGACGACTACCGCATCGCCGTCGAGGCCGCCGACCCGCTCAACGTGGTACTCAACGTCACGTTCGGCGACAGCCGCGAGGACCTCGAGTCACTGGTCGGATCCCTGCGCGACCTGGCGGCGCGGTACGCGGACGGGGCCGGCGGAGCCGGCCCCACCGCCTGCTCCGGCCTCCTCGCCCGCATCCCTCGCTTCACACGCCAGGTACTGTCCCCGCGCGACGCGGTCTTCGCGCCGGCGGTCGCGAAACCCCTCGCCGAATGCTCCGGTGAGGTGAGCGCAGAGATGGTCACGCCGTATCCGCCCGGCATCCCCGTTCTGGGCCCCGGCGAGGAGATCTCTCCGGAGATCGTCGCGTACCTGGGCGAGGCCGGGCACGCCGGCCTCAAAGTACACGGACCCGAGGACCGCACGCTGGCGACGCTGCGCGTCGTCGTGTGAGGGTCTCGGCGCCGCCGCCCCCACGAAGTCAAGATGGCGGCGACCGCGGCGACCGTTACTCCTTGGGAGGAGTCACCGCGGCCCGCGCGAAGATTCCGCGAGACACGCGACATGAGGGAGGCGCATCGTGTATCGGATCAGGACCCTGTTCGCGCTCGGACTGGCCCTCGCGGGGCTGACCCTCGCGCTCGCGGCCTGCAGCGGGAGCGTGAGCTCCGGCGACGACGGCAGTTCCTCCGACGACGGCGGGACGACGACGTCAACCAAGACGTACACCAGCGACCAGTACGGCTTCACCATCACCTATAGCGATACGCTCGAGCAAGGCGAGCCCGCCGAGGGCACCGGCGCGGGCGGCAGCTCCGTCTTCGACGTCGTCTTCGCCGACAAGAGCGGCCCCGTGGTCACGGACCGCTACGTCAACGCGGTGCAGGTGTCCCTGTACGAGCTCGCCCGCGAGGTCGATCCTGCAGAGGTCCCCGATCTCGAGAGCGAGCTGCAGGGCGTCGTGGACGAGATGATGACCTCGCTCTCCACCACCGAGATCGTCGAGCCGCTCAGCGCGGTCGAGGTCAACGGCGTCCCCGGGTTCGCGCTCAAGTACACGTACACGGAGGAGGGCACCGACATCACCGCGGTGACGTTCTTCCTCTTCAACGGCAAGTACGAGTACCAGATCACGGCGCAGGCGACGACCACGGACTGGGAGACCATGAAGGGCGACCTCGAGGCGGCGGTCCAGTCGTTCACGGTGCAGTGAGCGGAGGCCGGGCGAGCACCGGCCGGCTCCGGGCGGCCCGCCGGCCGCCCGCAGTCAGTCCGGCTTCTTGATGCCGAGCGACGTGGCCGTGAACAGCGGGTCGAAGGTGAGGCCCCTGGCCTCGATCTGCTCCCGGCCGCCCTCCTCGCGGTCCACCACGCAGATGAGCGTGGCGACCTCGAGCCCGGCCTCGCGCAGCTTGTCCGCAGCCATGAGCGCCGCGCCGCCGGAGGTCACAACGTCCTCGACCATGACCACCCTCTGGCCGGCCTCGGCCTTGCCCTCCATCGCCTTGTCGGTGCCGTACCCCTTGGCGCCCTTGCGCACGATGACGAACGGTTTGCCGCTGGCGAGCGAGACGGCGGCGACGATGGCGACCGCACCGAGTTCAGGGCCGGCGAGCAGGTCGAAGGGCTCGTAGGCCGGCAGCTTCTCCGCGATGCCGGCGGCGATGTCACACAGCAGGTCCGGCTGCGTGGAGAACAGGTACTTGTCCAGGTAGAACCTGCTGCGCCGGCCAGAGCGGAGGACGAAGTCGCCCTCGAGGTAGCTGGCGTCGAGCAGGCGCTGGCCGAGGTCGGTGGTCACGGAGCTCCCTTTCGATCGTCTGCAGGGTCGTGCGGCGCGCCCCGCGCGCCGCGTCAGGCAGACTGTATAGCGGGTGTGCCTGCTGCGCACCCCCAGCAGACCCGGCCATGTCTGGTCAATCAGGTGCCGCCGACGGCCATCCCGTCGATGACGACGGACGGCGTGAAGATGCTGCCGCCGGGCACCCAGCGAGCGTCGTCGCCGAGCGCGCGGATGCCGGTGAGCATGCCGACGATGTCGCCGGCCAGAGTGACCTCGCGCACCGGCGTCGTGAACTTCCCGTTCTCGATGAGGACGCCGCTGATGCCCACGGAAAACTCGCCCGAGATGGGGTTGGCGCCCGAGTGGATGCCCACAGCGTCGGTGACGAGCACGCCCTGCTCCATGCCGGCCACGATGTCGTCCAGCGGGGTCGCCGGACCGGTGACGACCAGGTTGCTGGGGCGCACACCGGGCAGGCTCGAGTAGCCGCCGCGCATGCCGTTACCGGTGCTGGCGAGGCCGGCCTTGCGCGCCGTGTAGGTGTCGTAGAGGAACCCCTGCAGCACGCCGCCGGTGATGAGCGCCGTGCGCCCGCTGGGGACGCCCTCGCCGTCGAACGGCGCGCTGTCCAGGCCGTCCTCGAGCGTGCCGTCGTCGACGAGCTCGAGGAGCTCGCCGGCCACACGCTCGCCCTCCTTGCCGGCGAAGAGCGAACGGCCCTTCTGCACGGCGTCGGCGGTGAGCGCCGAGCTGAGCACACCGAAGAACGCCGCCGAGACGAACGGGTCGAGGATCACCGGCGCCTTCATCGACGGGCACTTCTTGGCGCCGAGCAGGCGCGTGGCGCGCCCGGCGGCCTCCGTGCCGACGAAGGCCGGATCCAGGTCCTCGACGGCCCGACCGACCGAGTAGGAGTAGCCGGTCTCCACCTGGCCCTCCTCCTCGGCGAGCACGTAGGCGAAGGCGTAGCACTGGCCGGCGCGGAAGCTGCCGCGCACGTCGGCCGTGCTGGCGATGAACACCTCGCCGTCGCCGTCGACGTACATGGTGTCCTCGACGGTCTTCACGCGTGGATCGGCCGCCAGGGCCGTGGCCTCCACCTCGAGGGCCACGGCGATGCGCTGCTCGTCGGTCGCCTCGGCGAGCCGCGGGTCGTACGGGTCCACGTCGGCCGGCTCGCCCTGCGGCTGCGGCAGCACCATGTACTCGTCCGGGTCGCTGACGGCGGCGTTGTCCACGGCGCGCTGCACGACGTCGTCGAGCGCGCCGTCGGTCAGGTCCGAGGTGTACGCGTGGCCCACGGCTCCGCCGCTGAACACGCGCACGCCCACGCCGCGGCGCTGCGCGGCCGTGAGTTGCTCGACCTCCTGCCGGTACACCTTGATGCGGTGCGAGGTCGAGCGCTCGCCGAACACTTCCACATCTGCCGCGCCGCGCGCCTTGGCGCGCTCCAGCACAGCGTCGAGGATCTCGAACATCAGCCCGTCCCTCCCACCGTCATCTCCGCGATGCGAAGCGTGGCCTGACCGGTGCCCACCGGCACGCCCTGGCCGTCCTTGCCGCAGATGCCGGTCTTGACGTCGAAGTCGTCGGCGATCATGTCGATCTTCATGAGGATGTCGATGCCGTTGCCGACGAGAGTGGCCCCACGCAGCGGCGTCGTGATCCTGCCGTCTTCGATGAGGTAGCCCTCGGCGACGCCGAAGACGAAGTTGCCGCTGGCCGGCTCGACCTGCCCGCCGGCCAGGCTCTTGGCGTAGAACCCCTTGGGCGTCGCCGCGATGATCTCCTCGGCGCTCGCGGCGCCCGGTGCGATGTACGTGGTGGTCATGCGCGGGATGGGCACGTGGCGGAACGACTGGCGCCGCCCGTTGCCCGTGGGGGCGGCGCCCGCCTCGCGGGCCCGCAGGCGGTCGTACAGGTAACCGGTGAGGCGCCCCTCATCGATGACCATCGTCTTCTGGGTGGGGACGCCCTCGTCGTCGAAGGCCTGGGAGCCCCACCCGTTGGCGATGGAGCCGTCGTCGTAGGCGCTCACGATCGGCGCCGCGACGACCTCATCCATCTTGCCCTCGTAGATGCTGGCGCCCTTGGCGATCGCGTCGGCCTCCAGCCCGTGACCGCACGCCTCGTGGAACAGCGTGCCCCCGAAGCCGTTGGCGAGCACCACCGGCATGGCGCCGACCGGGGAGGGCCGGCTGGACAGCATGATGACCGCCTTCTCCGCCGCGGTCTGCGCGACGCGGCGGGCGATCTCCTCGTCGACGAGCTCGAACCCCGCACTACCCCCCACGGTCTCGTGGCCCGTCTGGATCACCTCGCCGCGACGGGCCACGACCTGGGCGGTGAAGCGCGTGCGCGTGCGGTCGTCGAACACCAGGTCGCCGAGCGAGTTGGAGATGAGCACGCGCTGCCGCGTGTCGCCGTAGCCGACGGTGGCCTGGGCGATCTCCGCCGACGCGGCCCGGGCGGCCTCGTCGCCGGCGCGAACAAGCTCAGCCTTGCGCGTGATGGCCACGTCTCCGGGCGGCGTGAGCACCGGATTCCTGGAGGCGTCGGCGCGGACCGCCCCGAGATGCACGATCTCGGGGCCCTGCGCGCCGGCTCTCACCGCGGCAGCTACCGCGTCGGCCGCAGCCGTGAGGCCCGCCTCGTCGACGGCGTCGCTGTAGGCGTAGTAGGTGCGCTCGCCCGAGAGCAGGCGGACGGCGGCGCCGGTCTCCCGGCCGCCGCTGGTCTGCTCGATGCGGCCGTCCTCCAGCCGCAGCCCGAGACTCTCCCTGTCTTCCACGAAGACCTCGGCGAAGTCACCGCCGCGGCGCAGCGCTCTCTCAATGGTCGCGCTCAGCAGGCCGGTGTCGAAGGATGCGACGTCCATCAGGCGCCTCCGGTGAACGAGTCGCGGACGCCGGCGGCCAGCGTCTCGAGCTCGATGGTGGATGAGTCGGAATGCTCAAGCGTGTGCACGGCGCCGTTGGAGAGCCCGAGCTGGACGAGCGGCTCCGCCGGCCCGGAGGAGCGCCGCCGCCACAGAACAACCGCGGCCACGGCCACGGCGACGGCGACGAGCAGGGCGAGTATGCGCGTCTTCACGGCGCCGCCTCTCCCCCGGCGAACGCGTCGCCGAGGCAGGTGCGCAGGTCGAACAGCAGGAGCGCGACGGCGGGTCGCGGACCCGTCACGGCAACGGCGCGGTGGCCGTGCGCCTCGACGATCGCGACGGCGCCGGCGGGGACGGGGACCACGACGTGCTCCAGCCGGGCGTCGCCGTCGCGGGCGGCGCGGGCGGCGGACGCGTCCCAGAGCCGGGCGGCAGCCCCGGGCAGGTCCGCTCCCGGGGCGCCGGGACCACAGGCGGCCACGGCGCCGGATGCATCGAGGACCGCGACCGAGGCAATGTCGGTCGAGACGTCGAGCAGGTCGCGGATCGCTTCGTCGATGGTCAGGGTGTCCTCCGGGTGCGCGTGCGCCCGTAGACTACCCCACCTCGCGGTTCTCTCACTCCTCGTCCGCTGCGAACGAGCAGAGCAGCTCGCAGCGCGCGTCGCCGCAGCTGATGCGGCAGTCGTCGGAGTCCACGGTGAGGCGTCCCAAGCCGGCGGTTGCGACCTGGAGGATGCCCTCGAGGAACGCCCGGTGCATGGCGCAGACCAGGTCCGGGTCCGTGCCGGAAAGTTCACGGAAGCTGCAGTTGTTGACCACGACCCTGAGCGCGCCGTCCTGCCACGCCACCTCGGGCAGCAGGCCCTGCTCCTCGGTGATGGCGGCGACGAGCGCCGCGGCGGCCGCCCGGTCCCGCGGAGGCTCCCCGTCGCTCGCCAGGGCGCGCCGGCCCTCGGCGGCGCCCGCCTCGCGGCACACGCGCAGCGCGTCGTCGCGCGTGCCCCCCGCGGCGAGGGCGTCGAGGGCCAGCCGCGAGAGGAGCTCGTAGCGGCGCGGAGGGAACCCGAAGGTGATCACGAGGTCGCTCAGCCGGTACAGCTTCGCCGGCCGGCCGCCACCCGCCGCGCGTCTGAAGCTGGTGGCGAGGAAGCCCACCTGCTCGAGCTTGGCGAGGTGCATGCGGGCGACGTTGGGGTGCAGACCGAACTCCGAGGCCACGTCGGCCACCGTGACGTCGGTGGCCGGCTGCTCGGCGACCCATCGGTAGATGTGGTAGCGGGTGTCGTCGGCCAGGACGGCCGACAGCTCGTGATCGCGGTCCACGCACCATCCCTTGAGCTCGAGTGATGATCCGCACGATACTACCGTTCGAGCGCATCTCCTGTAAACACGGTGCGCGGAGTGCAAACCTGTCTAGCGCTCGATCACGTACCGCGAGGCGATGGGTACCGCCGGCTTGAGCGTGGCCTCTACTGAGCAGAAGCGCTCCTCGGAGAGCTCGATGGCTCGTTTGACCTTGCGCTCGTCGAGGTCGCCCCTGAGGTGATACACGACCTCCAGCGAGAGGAACCGCTTGGGGTGCTCCTCGGCCCGCTCTCCGCTCACTTCGACCCGGAACGCCTCCAGCGGCTGACGCATTTTGACGAGGATCGAGAGCACGTCCATGGCGGTGCAGGACGCCAGGGACGTCGCCAGCGTCTCCATGGGCGTCACCCCGCTGCCGGGCTCGTCCAGTCCCGACGCGAGGGCGAACGTCCCGTGGGGCGTGGCCGCCTCGAAGAGGAGCCCCTCCTGCTTCCACGTCACGCGTACCGGATCACTCCGTGCCATGCCTGCTCCTCTCGCGTCCTGGTCCGCACCGCCGGCGGCGCCTCACACACCACACAGGTATACCGCGCGCTAAACTCCTCCCTGCCCCCGGACCGGCCCCGGCCGAGTCGTATAGAATCGGGGACCCGAGAGTTCCCCAAGCTGCGACCAGGAGCCACCGTGCGCGACCTCTCCCGCGGCGACCGCGGCAAAGAAGTCCTCGATGTCCAGACCCGCCTGCTCGGACAGGGCTTCGAGCTGGGCAGAGAAGGCGTGGACGGCTTCTTCGGGCCGCACACGGAGTCGGCCCTGCTCTCCTTCCAGCAGGAGCGCGGCCTGCTCGCCGACGGTCGAGTCGGCGCCAACACGTGGCGTGAGCTCGTCGAGTCCGGCTACGCGCTCGGCGACCGCCTGCTCTACCTTCGTGAACCGCCATTCCGCGGAGACGACGTGCTGCAGCTCCAGGTCAAGCTCAACCTCCTCGGCTTCAACGCCGGGCCGGAGCGCGGCGTGCACGACGAGGAGGTCGAGCGGGCCTTGCTCGACTTCCAGCGCAACGCCGGCCTGCCCCTGGACGGCATCGTCGGGGAGAGCACGCTCAAGAAGCTCGAGGCCGTGCGCAAGGCCGAGTCGGGGCGCGAGGGCAAGAAGATCCCCGAGCGCGACGGCGGCTACGTCGCCACGCGCAGCCTCACGGGACGCTCCGTGACCATTGACCCCGGGCACGGCGGCGCCGACATCGGCGTGGTCTCGGCGCGCGGCACTGCCGAGAAGGACGTCGCGCTGGCGCTCGGCCTCCGGCTGGCGGAGCTGCTCCGCGCCGAGGGCTGCCGCGTGCGGCTCACTCGGGAGGCGGACGAGCGAGTCCCGCTGTACGCGCGCGCTGATGTTGCCAACGGCGCGGCCGGCGAGTTCTTCCTCTCGCTGCACTGCAACGACGCCGGATCGCCGGCGGCCCACGGCGCTGCCGCCTACTACTTTCAGCGCAGTCACTACTACTCCGAGCACGGGCGCCGACTCGCGGGGTACGTCGGCTCCCGCCTGGAGACCGCCGGGATCCCATGGCTGGGCCGGTTCGGCCGCAACTTCGCGCTGCTGCGTGAAGCGCGCGGTATCGTGCTGATGGTCGAGCCGCTGTTCCTTACCAGCCCTGAGGACGAGGCGCTGGCGCGCAGGCCCGAGCACGTGGAGAAGCTGGCGCGCGCACTGGCCGGAGGGCTGGCCGACTACGTCGCTCGCGTCCCCCTGCCCGCGGAGGAGGCGTCGTGACGCCGGACGAAGCCGACGCCGTCCGCATCCGCCTCACGGCCACGCAGTCGCAGCGCCTGCGCGAGCTGGGCGCCGACCCGCTGGTGCTCGACGGGCTGTTCACCAACGCCGCCGAGCGGGACGCGACCTTCAAGCGCCTGGAGAACGAGCTGGTGCGCGGCGGCCGCGAGCGTCTGCGCGAGCTGCGCGAGGGCCGGCGCGCGCCACAGCTCGTGGAGCTCGAGCGCACGCTCAGCGATGCGCTCACCGACGCCGGATTCGTGCGCGTCGTCACCCCGCTCATCATCGCCTCGGACTCGCTGCGCAAGATGGGCATCGAGCACGGTCACCCGCTGCGCGAGCAGGTGTTCTGGCTGGAGGACGGCCGCTGCCTGCGACCGATGCTGGCGCCGAACCTGTACACGCTTCTGCGGCGACTCGACAGGCACTGGACCAAGCCGTTCGGCATCTTCGAGATCGGCTCATGCTTCCGCCGCGACAGCAAGGGCGCGAGCCACCTCAACGAGTTCACGATGCTCAATCTCGTGGAGCTCGGGCGGTCGTCCGCCGAGGGCCGCGTGCGGCTCGCCGAGCTCGCGTCCCTCGTCATGGGGGCGGCCGGCGTGACCCACTACGAGCTCGAGGTCACCCACTCCGAGGTGTACGGCGAGATGGTCGACGTGCTCGTCAACGGGGCCGAGGTGTGCTCCGCCGGCCTCGGCCCGCACCCGCTCGACGGCAACTGGGGCATCGTGGACCCCTGGGTCGGCCTCGGATTCGGCCTCGAGCGGCTCATCATGGCGCGCGAAGGCTACCCCAACATCGAGCGCGCCGGCCGCAGCCTCAGCTACGTAGACGGCGTGCGCCTCAACCTCTAGCGGCCCGTACGCACGGGAGGGCGGGCCGACGGCCCGCCCTCCCGTGGTCCCTCCAAGCTGCTCGGGTGTTACTTCCCCAGCAGCGCGTCGATCTTCTTGACGCCGTCGTTGGCGTCCTCGGCGTAGGCGTCGGCGCCGATCTGGTCGGCCCAGCGCTGCGTGCAGGGGGCGCCGCCGACCACGGTCTTGAAGGAGAGCCCCTCCTCCTTGATGCGCTTGATGACCTTCTTCTGCTCCT